>Ga0182736_1001173_pt1 | contig 28139 bp, 26 predicted proteins | sample eDN5th30CKraftBY_FD_128882 | JGI IMG/M metagenome (GOLD analysis project Ga0182736, IMG submission 128882) | Enriched backyard soil microbial communities from Emeryville, California, USA - eDNA 5th pass 30_C Kraft BY (version 2) (version 2) | ecosystem: Environmental > Terrestrial > Soil >...
GCCGCACCGCGCGTTCACGCAGCTCATCGGAGTATTTCTTCGGGGCAGGCATCGCAGAAGTCCTTCCTCTCCCCAGGATGAAATCCTGGCTTGACGGACTCCGTCAATCCCGGCCTGGCTCAGACGTGAGACGGCGCAGACGTGGAGCCAAGAGTTTCGTGACGCGCTCAGCAACGACAGCTTCTGAGCGCTACGGCAGTACGGCGGTGGCGGCGATGCCGTCCTTGAGCCAGTAGGCGCGAGTGCCGTCGCGTGAGACGGCGAGGCTCGACCGGTCGATCCCGTCACCGGTGTCGAGCACGAGCCGTTGTCCGAGCCGGGAACGGTAGAGCAGTTGTGGCGGTGCTTTCGGTGAAATCAATGGGTCGCGCGGGTTCTGGCCGCCCCAGAGGATCAGCAGTCCGCCGCGTCGAGTGATCTCGAGCCCGTACACGGCGTCGGCGACGTCGACTTTGACCTTAGTGCCGGTGCGGATGTTGCGGATCGTCGGCGTCACGTGGCTGCCCGCGGTCGAGTACGTGTACTGGACATCGGCGAGGTACGGGCTCGCGAGCCGGAAGGTCCGGTATACGAACGTGGACAGTCCGTCCGTCTCATAGCCGAGATATCGGTGCCCGCGACCGCGGGTCATACACGCGTAAAAGTCAGTGATCCCAGGGAGCTTCTTCGGGCGTATCCGGTAGACACGAGCGTCGACGTCGCTGGCAAGCACGCGCGCGCCCGCGGGCGGGCAGGGCCGCGCACGCTTGGCGGCGTGCGCGGCGGTCGTGCTGGTCGTGACCGTAATCGCGGCCACGACCAGCGACAACACAATGATTGTCAGTCGTCTTCTGGTGAGGTGATGGTGCCGCATTCGTTGGTCTGGGTCTCGTCGTACCCAGGGATCGGGGAGGTCAATTCTCGAGCGGCCTTGACAGCGACGAGCGCGCAGATCAGCCGCGGAGCGACCGACTGCCGCCGACCCGCAACCCTCGCACCTTTACGCGACAGCCACGACGAAATGCGCAAGCGCGTGACGCGCCCTGCAAAGGCGCGAACCGATAGGGCACGCGAAGCCACATGCGGTCGTGATGATGGACGATCCAATGCAGGCGATTGCGATAGGGAGGCGATCGCGCTGGGCGCGCCTACGCGCCAGGGAAAGCAGCAGTCAGCACCGCGTGTTTGTCGGCTGTGACCGCCGTGTGTCGGCCTACAGGACACCCGCGTGTGCGAACGGAAGCCGCGAGAACAGACAGCGTCCTTCTAGCGTGAAGGGACTGCCCGCTTGAAGATCCAGCGCGTTGTGATCGGCGAGCCTTGAGAACCGATCCAACCCCTCAGGCTGTTGGTCATCCTACTCTCGCGGACCACGTCGCTGACCATGTCCCATGTCGCTACCCAGTTCGTTGAGGACCTCGGTCAACAGCAGGTTGGAGGCTCCCCAGTTCGTGCTGCGAATTTCGGCCTCTGTCGCACTCGGAAACCAGATGAAGTACGTGTCGTCCCACTCATAGCCCGAGTTCGGGTCGCGCTGGTCCTTCTGGCGGACAGAGTATTGATGCACCAACGCGAGGTACTCCCACCGGTGCACCGTCACAACAGGAGAAGGAAAGTCTGTTCGAGTTCGGCTTGGCGTGCCGCGGCCGCTTGGGCCGTGCGCTGATGCATATGACCTTGAGCTGCTGCGGTTGCAGCCATCAACTGCTGTTGTTGCACGGCGATGCCGAACTGGGCGGCCTGCTCAACAGCGAAGTAGTACTCGCTGCGCCCCTGCTCGGTGTAGGGAAAATCCTCGGGACGGGGCGGCACCATCGGCCCGGTCGCTTGGAACGCCCAATCAGGCGGCCGGGGCGTGAGAGGATCGATTGGGGCGAGCGGGTCGTTCCACGGATGAGGTCCGAACGGCGGTGGATGGTCGGGGAACACCGTCGCAGCCTATACCGACCCGGGCGGCGTGGGCCACGCGGAATGCGTTGCTGGTGGACGGCCGTGCCTTCCTTCCGCGTGCAAGCGCCGATCTGGGACCCGTCCGCAAGCGAAGCACGGCTTCCGGTTCGGACGCGATGGAGTTGCCCCGGCACTCCGACCCGCACCTCTCCTTTGAGGCAAGAGCAGCAGCGGGGAGTGGCGTGACCCAACTGGAGTGCCCGGAGCTCGAACGAGCGGCCGCGCTACGGCGTCGGGCGCAGCGTGACGCTGGGCCGGTTCCGCTGCCACGTCGAAGCGGCGGGGTGACGGGCACGGGCTTCTTGATCTCGAAGACGAAGACGGTGCGGGTCAGCCGCGCAGGCTGACGCGCCGGGTCACGGCGGGCTGCTTCGCGCCCTTCGGGGTGACCTGCACGGTGACCTTGACCTTGTGCCCGCGGCGGACGATCGACCGCGCCGCCTTGGTCAGCTTGAGCTTGACCGTCGTCCGCTTGCCGGGCTTGGCCGTGTAGGACGCGCGGTTGGTGAGCGTGACGACCGCCTTCTTCTTGCGCCCCTTGACCTTCACCTTCGCGGCGGTCCGCAGCCGCACGGTCCCGCGGCAGGCCGCGGTGGCGGCCTTCGGGCAGCTGAGCGCGACCGCGACGCGGTGCTGCTTGACGCGCAGGCTCTTCGACGCGACGGCCACCGTGGGGACCTTCGCGGGCGGCGGGTTCTGGACAGGCGGCGGCGTCTGGCCCGGGCCGGGAGCCGGCGGCGGGAACAGCGCCGCGTCGAGGCCGACCTGGCCGATCACGTTCGCGTCGCTGTCGACGAACCACAGCGTGCCGTTGCCCGCGAACGTGATCCCCGCCGGCAGGTAGTTGCCGAGGCTGCCCTCCTGGACGGCGCCCGTCGCGGGGTCCAGCCGCCCGATCGCGCCGCGCGGCTGTCCGGCGGTGGCGACGAGCCCTTCGGCCCACCACAGCGCCCCGTCCGGCCCGACCCGCAGCGACGTCGGCGCCGCGATCGAGCTGGTACGGGTCAGCTGCACGGCGTTGCCGACGACGTGGCCGATCACGCCGCTGCGCGGGCTCGTGAACCACGTGCCGGAGACGTACGCGGTGAACCAGAGCGCGCCGTCCGGGCCCAGCGCGGCCGAGCTGACGTCGTACGTCGCGTCGAGGCCGGTCGGGATGCGGATCACCGCGCCGTCGCGTCCGACCCGGGTCACGTACGCGTAGTCCGCGATCCACAGCGACCCGTCCGCGGGGTTCAGCGCGCCCGGATGCGGGCTTTCGTAGAGCTGGTTGGTGACCAGGTGCGGCGCGCCGGCGTCGTCGACGATCGTCGCGCCGTTGTAGTCGTTGCCGGGCAGGCTCGGGTTGTGGTGGTCGAACAGCGTCCACACGCCGCCCCCGGCCGCGGGCACGATCTCGTCCGGCATCGACAGCGCGTCGTCGTAGGAGGACAGGCCGTCGAGCCCGCGCCCGCCGTACGGCAGCGCGTGCGCCCAGGTGCCGGCGGCGGTCACGCGGTAGAGCTCCTGGCCGCCGTTGTCGAGCGCCCACACATACCCGTTGGTCGACGCCGCGAGCCGCACCGTGCCGCTGTCGGCGGTCGCCTCCTCGATGTCGCCGAGCGCGATCGGCGCGAACTGGTGCGTGACCGGATCGAAGCGCCCGATCTGGTGCTCGGTCCCGGTCTGCGTGAACCACAGCCGCCCGTCCGGCCCCGCGATCACCTGCGTCGGCTGGCTGCTCGCCGCCGGGATGTCGAACAGCGTGAGGTTGGCCGCACTGGCCGGCGCAGCGAGCGCGAGCACGGCGGCGAGGATCAACGACATGTGGGTGACGGCCTTCATCACGTACGACAGAGCGCGCCTCCGGCGCTCACTACTTCCGGGCAATCTAGCAAGCGTCGACGTCGTCAAGCGTCAGTCCACGGTGGCGTGCGGCTTTCTTGACGCAACGGATCCCCTCACCATAGAGTCCGCGGCAAATCGGGTTCTACGTCCGCAAGAGTCTGCGTGCCGGCCCGTTTCGCTTCAACTTGAGCAAGTCCGGGATTGGCGTCAGCGCGGGCATTCCCGGATTCCGCCGGAGCGAGCGAGATCGTGTCGCGAACGGCCGTGACCGTCACCACCGAAGCGCCGGCGCCGCTCGTCACGAATATCGCCGTTCCGAGCATCGTCACCGGACGGCATGCCCTGCACTTCCTGCCCGACCGTGTGCTCGTGCGAGACGGTCGCCGTTTCGCCGGCGTGTGGTACTCGGCGCTGAGAGCCGACGCGAGCGCGGAGCGGTTCATCGAGTCCGAGCGACCGCCTCGTGACGGCCATCAAGTCGACACGACCTGGCGCTACGTCAAGAGCCTCGGTAGCTGGCGCGGCGGGGTGGGGGTGTTTCGAGAAAGCTCACACAGTGTGAGCTTTCTCGGAACACCCCCCTGAACGCGCCAACTTCACGCGGCCGAGAACGCCGATCGCGCGGCTGGCCTTCTCGTTGCTGAGCACTTCGCCGCCGGCCACGCGGGTGGCGTCGCCGCCGTCGATGCGGCCGAGCTTTTTGAGTCAGGATGCCCGGACCGTCGAGAACGGACGAGCGATCCAACCCGGCCCGGATGAACAACCTCCTCAGGAGCGAGGACTAGCGCTCGCGGCGGCGGCGCGGTCGCACCGCGATGGTGTCCGCCCGCGGCAGCCCGAGCCCGTAGCGCAGCCCGGCGAGCCGCAGCCCCCAGCAGACCACGACCGCGACGATCGGGAACACGACCGAGCGCGCGTCGGCGTGGTAGGCGACGACCACGATTCCCGCTGCGGCCAGCGCCGGGATCGCGTACAGCCCGCCGCGCAGGACGGTCGGGATCTCGCGCACGAGCACGTCGCGGACCATGCCGCCGCCGATGCCCGTGATCGCGCCGAGCACCACGGCCTCGACCGGCCCGAGCCCGTGCGCCAGCGCCGTGGCCGCGCCCGTCACCGCGAACAGGCCGAGGCCAGCGGCGTCGGCGGTGTCGATCGGGTACTGGAGCCGGTCGATCAGCGGGTGCGCGAGCGTGGTCACCAGCCCGGCGCCGCCGACCACGGCGAGGTAGCGCCAGTCGCGGAACGTCGCGGGCGGGATGCCGATCAGGACGTCCCGGATGATCCCGCCCGCGAGACCGACGACCGCGGCCAGCACGACCGCGCCGAACACGTCGAGCCGCGCGCGCACCGCCGCCATCCCGCCGCTCAAGCCGAAGACGAACGTCCCGGCCAGGTTCAGGACGAGGATCAGCGTCGGGTCGAACCCGTGCAGCACCGGCGACCCGGACGCGGCTTGGAGCAGAGCCAAGCGCACGCCAAGCTCACCGCGTCACGAGGCCCGCGGCCGACCGCGGGAGCTCCGCGCGGACCGTCCAGCCGTCCCCGTCGAAGCCCGCGTCGAGCGTGCCGCCCTGGGACTCGGCGCGCTCGGCCATCCCGCGCAGGCCGAGCTGGGATCCGCGCGGCGCGGACGCCAGCGGCGCTCCCGCATCGTTGCGGACCACCAGCCGCACGCGATCGCCGCGCGCCTCGATCTCCAGCGTCGTCGGCGCGCCGGCCGCGTGCTTGCGCGCGTTGGTCAGCGCCTCCTGGGCGATCCGCACGATCGTCGTGCGGTGGTCAGGCGCCAGCTCGTCCACCCGCGGGTCGACGTACGCCAGCACGGGCTGTCCCGCGGCGCGCGCGTCCTCGACGATCCGCGCCAGCGTGCGCGAGCAGGACCGCGACGGGCCGGAGGCGTCGGGGCCGTCGTCGAGCGCCGTCCGCAGCGCGGCGAGCTCGGCCTGGGTGGTGTGGGTCGCCTCGTCGACCAGGTCGAGCGCCTCGCGGGCGCGCCCCGGGTCGCGCGCCGCGAGCACGTCGACCACCCCGGCCTGGATCACGATCAGCGACAGCCCGTGGCCGACGACGTCGTGCAGCTCGCGCGCGACGTCCCGCCGCTGGCCGTGCACCGCCGCGCGGCACAGCCGGTCGCGCTGCTCGCGCAGCGCCTCCGCGCGGCCGCGCAGGGTCAGCGCCGCGCGCAGGTCGTACCGGATCGCCCGCCCCACCAGCCACGTGCCGAGCAGCACCGCGACCATGTACGCGTAGACGAGCCCGGCGAAGTGGTACTGCTCGGAGAGCCAGCAGATCACGGTCGTCGCCAGCGCGAGCGCGAGCGCGACCAGCGCCGCCGCCAGGCTCCGCGGCCAGGCGCCCGCGTTGTAGGCCAGCGCGCCGCACACGAACACCTGCGAGATCGTCAGCGAGGACAGCTCGTCGAGCTCGACCCGCACCAGCACGAACGCGGCGACGAGCGCGACCGCCGCGACCGGCGCGCGCCGCCGCAGCAGCAGGCCGCACGGCGTCAGCACCGCCAGCGCGTATCCGGCCACCGGGGAGACCGCGGACGCCGGGATCGTCAGCCGCACCCCGGTCGCGGTCATCGCCTCCAGCGGCAGCGGCGGCAGCTCGATCCGGTCCACGACACCGAGCGCCGCGAGCCCGACCACCGGGAACGCGAGCCCGGCCAGCCCGCGCCAGTCCACCCGCCGGCGCTCCGCCGGCGCGACCGCGTCGCCGGTCAGCGTGCGCAGCAGCCCGCGCAGCTCGTCCGCCGCCCGCCCCGCCGCGTCCGCCATCTGGCGCCCGAAGCCCGCCGCCGGCGCATCGGAGACGAGCGCGCCGCGCGCCTGCGCGATCAGCGGCCGGATCTCCTCCACCAGCCCTTCGACGACCCGCACCATGTCGCGGCTGAGCGTCCGTCGCTCGTCGTCGACCGCGGCGCCGACCTCGTTCGCCGCCTGGACGTACAGCGTGCGGACCTCGCCTTCGAGCCGGTCGACCTCGCGCTGCCGGCTGCGCAGCGCGACCCCGGGCAGGACGCCCGCGAACACGACCGCGCTCAGGTACAGGTACTGCGAGGTCGCGACGGCCTCGATCTCGCCGAGGTCCAGCACGGAGATCGTCCACAGCGCGACCGGCACGGCGGCGGCGAGCGCCAGCGCGAGCACCAGCCGCGACCGCGTCGCGGGCGCGTAGGCGGCCACGCCGAACAGGCCGAACGCCAGCGCCAGCTCGGGCGACATCGCGTCGTCCATCCGCTCGCCGAGCGCGTACTGAAGCAAGTAGGCGGCGCCGATCGCCACGGCGACCACCACCGGCGCCCGCCGCGACAGCAGCAGCGGCACGGTCACGACCAGCCCGAACGCGAGCGCGACCCACGGTGACGCGTCGCCCTCGAGCAGCAGCGGCTCGCTGATCGCCCACGCGATCACGACCAGCGCGACCCGCAGCTGGAGCGCTGGCGTGGCGGGAGTCACGCGCGCCAGCGTAGCCCGGACAAGCCGAACGTCGTACGGCAAACGTCGAGGTCGGCCCTACGATCCGGCCATGCCGCCGATGATCAAGGTCGTCGTCGCCGACGACCAGGCCCTGCTGCGCGCCGGTCTGCGCGCGCTGATCGAAGCCGAGGACGACCTGCGCGTCGTCGGCGAGGCCGGCGACGGCGCCGAAGCGGTCGAGGTCGCGCTGGCCGCGCACCCGGACGTCGTGCTGATGGACATCCGCATGCCGAACCTCGACGGGATCGCGGCGACGCGCCGCCTGCTCGCCGCCGGCTCCCGCGCGCGCGTGCTGATGCTGACGACGTTCGACGCCGACGAGTACGTCGTCGAGGCGTTCCGCAGCGGCGCCGCGGGCTTCCTGCTCAAGGACGGCCCGCCGGACCAGCTGGCCGGCGCGGTGCGAACCATCGCGGCCGGCGACGCGCTGCTCGCCCCCGCGCTCACCAGCCGCCTGATCCAGGAGTACGTCGGGACGGCGCCTCAGCAGCAGCTGCACGGACGGCTGCACGAGCTGACCGAGCGCGAGCTGCAGGTGCTCTCCGAGCTGGCGTCCGGCAAGTCCAACGCGGACATCGGCCAGGCGCTGTTCCTGTCGGAGGCGACCGTCAAGACGCACCTGACGCGCGTGCTGGCCAAGCTCGACCTCAAGAGCCGCGTGCAGGCGGTCGTCTTCGCGTACGAGAGCGGGCTGGTGCGGCCGGGCGCGGCGCGCCGAACGTCGTAGGCAGGGAAGACCTCCGGACGATTTCGCGGCCGGAGCCCGGCCGTACGGTCGGCGCATGGCTTCCTTGAAACGCATGTTCCTCGCCGTGCTGGTCGCGGCGTTCGTCTCGCCCGCCGTCGCCTCCGCCGGGACGGTCACCGCCGAGAACGGCGCGCTCGTCTTCCGCGCGGCGCCCGGCGAGGTCAACGACCTCTTCATCAACGACGAGGGGACGGAGATCGTCTTCGACGACAACGTCGCGCTGACCGCGGCCGGCGGGCTCTGCACGCGCGGCGAGTACGAGCCGGCCGGTCGGCTGCGCTGCACGCCGCAGCCGGGCGGGGTGCGCGCCGAGCTCGGCGACGGCGACGACGTCGCGCGGCTCGGCATGGGCTGGACGCCCGGCACGCCGCTCACGATCGACGGCGGCCCCGGCAACGACCAGCTCAGCGGCTACGCCGGCCCGGAGACGCTGATCGGCGGCGACGGCAACGACGTCCTCAAGGGCAACCAGGGCGACGACCACCTGTTCGGCGGCCCCGGCAACGACACGCTGGAGGGCGGCGACGGCGCCGACGAGGTCCGCGGCGGCGAGGGCGACGACACCGTGGGCGGCGGCGGCACCGCACAGTACGCGGACATCATCGACGGCGGCCCCGGCCGCGACACGCTCGACCAGTACGAGTACTCGGGCCCGGCGACCACCGGCGTGGTCAAGCTCACGCTCGGCGGCGGCGCCGACGACGGCCGCCCCGGCGAGAACGACGACGTCACCAACGTCGAGGTGGTCAAGCTGCTGGTCGCGGCCGACATCACCCCGGGCGCGGGCCCGGTCGAGCTGTCGGTGTTCCGCACCCTGGCGCTTCCGTCGCGGCTGGTCGGCACCGACCAGGCGGACCTGCTGACCGGCTTCGACTACGACGACACGATCCTGGGCGGCGCCGGCGACGACACGATCATCGGCGGCTACGGCAACGACACGATCAACCCCGGCCCGGGGCGCGACACGGTCAACGCCGACGCGGTCGCCGCGTGCAACTTCCTCGAGTGCCGCCCCGCGTACGGCAACGACACGATCGACGCACGCGACGGCGAGGTCGACACGATCACGTGCGGCGTCGGGCAGGACAAGGTGCTGGCGGACACGATCGACGTGGTCGCGCCCGACTGCGAGACCGTCGAGCGGTCGGCCGCGCCGGCGCCCGGCGGCGGTGGCGGCCCGGCCCCGGGCGCCAAGACCCCGAAGAAGCTGGGCGTCACCGTCCCGAAGAAGCTGACCGCGAAGGCGCTGCGCAAGGGCACCAAGCTCGCGGTCACCGCACCGAAGGCCGGCAAGCTGACGCTCAAGCTCACCCGCAAGGGCCGGACGTACGCCAGCGGCAAGGCGACCGCGAAGGCGGCCGGCACGTTCAAGATCCGGCTCCGCGCGCCCAAGTCGGTCCGCCGCGCGACGTACCGGCTGACGCTCGAGCTGCGCCCCAAGACGGGCAAGGCCACGCGCGTGAGCCGCACGGTGAAGGTCGGCTGATGCGCGCCCGCCTCGCACTCGCGGCGGCCGGGCTCGCGCTCGCGCTGCCGAGCGCCGCCGCCGCCGACTCGATCGTCTACATCAAGGACGCCAACGTCTGGATCGCCACGCCCGACGGCACCACCCAGTACCAGGTGACCCGCGACGGCACGCCGGACCGCCCGTACCGCTCCCCGAGCCAGGCCGACGACGGCACGATCGCCGCCTCCTACGGGACCGAGATCGTCCGCATGAAGCAGAACGGCAGCGTCCTGAACCGGATGGACCCGCCGCCGCTGACGAACTCCGTCAGCCACCCCGTCGACGGCCCGCCCTCGGCGGTCGCGATCTCCCCCGACGGCTCGAAGATCGTCTACTCGCTCGTCGGCTACGAGTGCCCGATCGCCGGCCCGGACTGCAGCGCCCGCGCGGCCACGGCGATCACGCCTGCCGACCGGATGGCGCCGAGCGGGAACGTCTACACGTACGGCTCCTCCTGGGTCACCAACACGCGGATCCTGACGTTCGCCGGGTTCCTGCACCAGGTCAACACGTACGACGCCGGCGCGAGCACCGACGTGCACTGGTTCGACGACCAGGACCTCGTCGGCCAGAGCAACAGCACCGACCAGAGCGACGGCGAGGTCAACCGCCAGGGCACCTACGTGGCGACGATCCGCGGCTACGGCGCGAACCGCACGGTCATGTGGCTGAAGATCCGCGGCGACGTGCAGAGCGGCTCGCGCGCGGACGGCACGCTGCTGCTGCCGGACGCCGACACCGGCTGCGTCACCACCGCGACGAGCCAGATCGCGGGGCCGACCTGGTCGCCGAGCGGCACGGCGCTGGCCTGGTACGAGGAGGGCGCGATCCACGTCTGGGACGACGTCAGCCGCTGCGAGGGGATGTCCTCACGGCCGGTGATCCCGGGCGGCACCGAACCCGACTGGGGCCCGGCGAACGTCAACCCCGGCCCGCGCGAGGGCGAGGCCCCGCCGCCGCCCGGCACCACGCCGCCGGCCGGCACCGGCACGCCGGCGCCCGCGAAGCCGGCGCTCAAGCTCGCCTCGCAGGTGCGGCTGAAGACCGCGCTCAAGCGCGGCTTCAAGCTCCGCGTGACCGGGGCGAAGCGCGGCACGCTGACGCTGGTCGCCAAGCAGGGCTCCAAGCAGGTGGCGTCCGGCAAGGTGACGGTCTCGGCGTCGGGCTCGGCGACGGTGACGCTGAAGTTCACCGCGGCCGCCAAGCGCAAGCTCGCGAAGCGCAAGCGGGTCAGCCTCAAGGTCTCCGGCGGCGGCCTGAGCGCCACGGTCACGCTCAAGCGCTGACCGCGCGTCGCGACGAACGGCGTATCCGCGCGCCGTTCGTCGCGACCTCCGGTGGACGCCGCGCGGCCGCGCGCAGGCGAGGCTGAGCCCATGTCCACGATTGCCTCTGATCACGTCATGCGGTTCGAGCAGGACGGCTTCCCCGAGCGCCTGACGATCCTCGAGCACGGCCCCGCCCAGACGCTCGTCGAAGTCGACCTCGGCCCCGGCGGCGGCACCCCGATGCACGTCCACCGCGGCTACGCCGAGTGGTTCGAGGTGCTGGAGGGCACGCTCGACATCCGGCTCGCGGACCGCACCGTCAAGCTCACCGCGGGCCAGACGTTCACCGCCGCGCCGGACGTCGCGCACTGCTTCGTCAACGCCTCCGGCGCGCCGACCCGCTTCCGCGTCGCGCTGCGCGACGGCCAGCGCGGGTTCCTGGAGATGCAGCTGATCCTGTTCGGCCTGCGGGCCGACGGCCGCGTCAACACCGAGGGCGTGCCGCGCGACCCGCGCCACATGGCGGTCGCGCTCGGCCTCTCGGACACCGAGCCGCCGTCCGCCGGCGCGGCCTGGTTCATGCGCGCGCTGCGGGGCGTCGCGCGGCTGACGGGCGAGGAGCGGCGGCTGCGCCGCCGCTACATCGCGCCCGCCGAGCCGGCGATCGCCCGGCTCAGCGCCTCATAGGACCTTCGACAAGAACGACTTCGTGCGCTCGTGCTGCGGGTTGTCGAACACGTCGGCCGGGGGGCCGGCCTCGACGACCACGCCGCCGTCCATGAACACCACGGAGTCGGCGGCGCCGCGGGCGAAGCCGATCTCGTGGGTCACGACGACCATCGTCATGCCCGCGTTCGCGAGCCCGCGCATGACGTCGAGCACCTCGCCGACCAGCTCCGGGTCGAGCGCCGAAGTCGGCTCGTCGAACAGCATCAGCTTGGGCTCCATCGCGAGCGCTCGCGCGATCGCGACCCGCTGCTGCTGGCCGCCGGAGAGCTGCGTCGGGTACGCCTTCGCCCGGTCCCCCAGCCCGACCCGGCGCAGGAGCTCCATGCCGCGCTCGACGGCCCGGGCCTTCGGCACCTTCTTGACCAGCATCGGCGCCTCGATCACGTTCTCGATCGCGGTCATGTGCGGGAACAGGTTGAAGCGCTGGAAGACCATCCCGATCTCCGAGCGCTTGCGGATGATGTCGGACTCGTGCAGCTCGTAGAGCTTGTCGCCCTGCTCGCGGTAGCCGACCAGCTCGCCGTCCACCCGCAGGCGCCCGGCGTCGATCTTCTCGAGGTGGTTGATGCAGCGCAGGAACGTCGACTTGCCCGAGCCGGACGGCCCGAGCAGGCACATCACCTCGCCGCGCTGGACCTCGAGCGTGATGCCCTTGAGGACATCGAGGCGCCCGAAGCTCTTGCAGAGCGCCTCGGCCTTGACCATCGGCACCTCGCTCACGCGCTCGCCTCCTCCTGCTTGGGCGGGCGGATGTAGCGCAGGTTCCGCCGCCAGCGGTCCAGGAACGTCGTCGGCTGCCGGCGGCTCGTGCCGCGCCCGAAGCGGCGCTCCACGTAGTACTGGCCGACCGACAGGATCGACGTCACGGTCAGGTACCAGATGCACGCCACGATCAGCAGCGGGATCTGCTTGTAGTTGACCGCGTAGATCAACTGCGCCGAGTAGAGCAGCTCCGACACGGCGATCACGCTGACCAGCGACGTGGTCTTGAGCATCGAGATCGTCTCGTTGCCGGTCGGCGGGATGATCACCCGCATCGCCTGCGGCAGCACGATCCGCCGCATCGTCTGCAGCCGCGTCATGCCGAGCGCCTGCGCCGCCTCCTCCTGGCCCTCGTCGACCGAGATGATGCCGGCGCGGACGATCTCGGCCATGTACGCGCCCTCGTTGAGCCCGAGCGCCAGGATCGCGGCGACGAACGGCGTGATGACCGCGTTGGCGTCGCCGCTGATGAACACCGGGCCGCCGAACGGTATCCCGAGCGAGATCGTCGGATAGAGCGCCGAGATGAAGCTCCAGAACAGGATCTGGACCAGCACCGGCGTGCCGCGGAACAGCCAGATGTAGAACGAGCTGGCCGCGGACACCAGCGGGTTCGGCGACAGCCGCATCACCGCGAGCAGCACGCCGAGCACGATGCCGACGACCATCGCGATGACCGTCAGCTCGAGCGTCAGCAGCAGGCCCCGCAGGATGCGGCCGTCGAACAGGAAGTCGCCGACCGTTCCCCAGCCGAAGCGCGGGTTCGTCGCTACCGAGTGGATGACGATGACGATCAGCAGCGCGACGATCGCGGCCACCACCCAGCGCCAGGGATGGCGCAGGGGGACGGCGCGGATCGCCTCAGGGCTTGTCGCCCCGCTCGGCTCGTTGGGGGAGTGGCCGACGGCCGCCATGGGTCAGCTCGTCGCCCCGTTGATCACCGGGTCGGTGATCCCGCCGGACTTCAGGCCCCACTTGTCGAGGACCTTCTGGTACTCGCCGTTGGCGATGATCGCCTTCATCGCGGCCTGGACCGCGGGCGCCATGTCGGTGTCCTTCGGCATCGCGATGCCGTACGGCGCCGTGCCGTAGGGCTGGCCGACGAGCTTGAACTTGCCGTCGGACTGCTTGACCTGGAAGTCCGCCACCGGCGAGTCGGCCATGCCGACCTGCGCGCGGCCGCTGGAGAGCGCCAGGTTCGCGCCGTTCTGGTCGGGGAACGTCAGCACCTTCACCTTGTTGGAGCCGCACTTCTTGCTCTGCGCCTCGGCGTCGTTCTGCTGCGTGGTGCCCTTCTCGACCGCGACGGTCTTCCCGCAGAGGTCGGCGAGGCCGTTGATGTCCGGTCCACCGTCGGCGTTGACGTAGAACGAGGTGCCCGCGTTGTAGTACGTGACGAAGTCGACCGTCTGCTCACGTTCCTTGGTGTCCGTGAACGAGGACATGCCGAGGTCGAACTTGTGGGCCGCGAGGCCCGGGATGATGCTGTCGAACGTCGCGTTCTTGACGTCCGCCTTGAGCCCCATGACGGCGGCCAGCGCCTTCGCCAGGTCCGGGTCCATGCCTTCGACGGTCTTGCCGTCGTTGCCGATGAACTCGTTCGGTGGGTACGTGGCGTCCGCCGCCACCGTCAGCGTGCCCTTGTCGCGAATCGCCGCCGGCACCTTGTCGCGCACCGCGGCGACGGCGCCGGACGCGGCCGCGGGGGCCGGGGTCGCCGTGCTCTCGTCTTTGGAGCTGCTGCCGCCGCACGCGGCGACCGCCAGCGCGCACAACCCCGCGAGCGCTGCCAAACGAGGCCTGTATCCGATCATCGTTTTGTAACCATCCTTCCTACCAATCCGCCCTGCCTCCCCGAACACGGTACTTCCGCGTTGAGGAGAGTTGTCTGAGACGGGGCTGACAGGCGGGCGTTTCGGACCGCACCAGACGTGCGGTTGCGCACGCGGTGGTCAGCGCGCGCGCTCGGCGCCGGTGAGCTCGATCGGGTCGTGCACGTGCTCGGCCACGCCCCGGTCGGCGCGTCCGAAGATCAGGTAGAGGAAGCCCAGCGCGGCGATCACGAACATCACCAGCAGCGTGATCCAGTCGAGGTTGAAGTAGGCGCGCGGGCTGGTGATCCCGGTCGGCAGCACGACGTTGATCAGCATCAGGCCGAGGTACGCGGCGGCCAGGATCGTCACCGCCCAGCCCCAGCGTCCGAGCCGGAACGAGCCCTCCGGCACCCAGCCGCGAGCGCGGGCCACGAGCGCGGCGATCACCGTCAGCAGGAAGGACAGGTAGATGCCGCTGACGCCGAACGAGACGAGCGACACCAGCACGTTCGTGTCCGCCGGGTAGGTGATGAACCAGATGTGGATGTCGTGGCTCGGCGAGGCGAACACGAGCAGGACGAAGAGGACCGTGACCGACGCTCCGGAGACGAGCGCGTTGACCGGCGTCTTGAACCGCTGGTGCACCGTCGAGAGCCAGTTGGCGCCGGGGAGCGCGCCGTCGCGGGCGTAGGAGAACGCCAGCCGGCTGCCCGCGCCCTGGATCGACGTGCCGCAGGAGAAGAACGCGAAGATGATCAGCAGCAGCAGGAAGTCCTGCAGCCCGGTCGACAGCTGGCTGAGGATGAACGGGACGCCGCCGCCGTTGACGGTCGCGCCCACCGGGTCGTGCGCGGGCATCGCCAGGATCAGCGCGGCGGTCAGGACGAACGCGGCCAGGCCGCCCCAGATGATCGCCAGGCGCATGGCGCGCGGGACCAGCCGGCCGGCGTCCTTGGTCTCCTCGGAGATGTCGCCCGCGGACTCGAAGCCGTAGACGATGTAGACCGGCGCGAGCACCGCGATCAGCCCGGCGCCGAGCAGGCTGCCGTGGAAGTCGAGCTTGAGCGGGTTGGTCGCCGCGTGCTCGACGCCCTGGGTCGTGAAGAGGAAGCCGAGGCCGTGGTGGAACCCGTGGATCGCCAGGATGATCGCGATCCCCAGCGTCCCGACCAGCTCGACCCAGACGCCGAACTGCGCGACGCGGGCCATCATCCGGGTGCCGGTGATGTTCAGCGTCGTCTGGATCGCCAGCAGGATCAGCGTGATGACGAGGATCGTCGAGTGCGTCGCGGGGTTCAGGTTCCAGCCGAACCAGTTGTGCGTCAGCGCCGCCACGTAGCTGACGACGCCCGTGTCCACCGCGGCGACCGTCACCAGCAGCGCGATGCCGTAGAACCAGCCGACCAGCCACCCGTAGCGGGGGCCGACCGAGAACTTGCTGTATTGGTAGACCGCGCCGGCGACCGGATAGTGGCTCGCCAGCTCGCCGAACACGAGCGCGACCAGCAGCATCCCGAGCACCGGGACCAGCAGCAGCCACAGGTACGCCGGGCCGCCCGTGCCGACGCCGAGCAGGAACAGCGAGTAGATGCCGACCATCGGCGAGAGGTAGGTGAAGGCGACGGAGAAGTTGCCGAACAGGCCGAGCACGCGCCGCAGCTGCGGCTGGTAGCCGAGGCTCGCCAGGCGAGCGTCGTCGTCCGTGGGCGTGCCGGCGGGGGCTGCCGTACCGAGTGTGTCCATCCTCAGCCTCCTCTCTCGCTGCGGATTAGTCTATGGTTTTATATGTTTGGCTGTCAAGGATTCTTCTGAGGACGGTCCGTCGCCGTCCGTCGGCCTCACGACGGCCACGGCGCGGACGCTGCTCGCGCCGCTCGAGGGCACGGGCGGCCGCGCCGAGCTGGTCGCGCGCCGGCTCGGGGACGCGATCCGCTTCGGGCTCGTGCTGGACGGCGAGCGGCTTCCGGCCGAGGCGCAGCTCGCGGCGCAGCTCGGCGTCTCGACGGTCACGCTGCGCGAAGCGCTGACGATGCTGCGCGCGCAGGGGCTGATCACGACCCGGCGCGGGCGCGGGGGCGGCAGCTTCGTGCGCGTGCCCGCCGACCTCGGCGAGCCGCTGCTGCGGTTCAGCGTCCAGGAGCTGCGCGACCTCGGCGACCAGCGCGGCGCGATCGCCGGCGCCGCGGCCCGGCTGGCGGCGGAGCGCGCCGTGCCGGAGGAGATCCGCCGGCTCGAGGAGCAGGTCGAGCGGCTGGCCGGCGCCGGCAGCGCGAGCGAGCGGCGGCGGGCGGACACGGAGCTCACGATCGCGATCGCGGGCGCCGCGCAGTCCCCGCGGTTGACGCGCGAGGAGGCCCAGCTGCGGGCCGAGGTCGGCGACCTGCTGGGGTTCGACGACCACGCCGCGCTCGTGCGCGGCCGGCGGCGGCTGGTGACCGCGATCGCGGGGCGGCGGCCCGACGTCGCCCGCAAGGCCGCCGAGCGCCACGTCGCGGCGGAGACCGAGGGGCTGATCCGGCTCCGGCTGAGCCTGCGCGAGGCGGCCGACCAGGCGCTGGAGGCGGTGGCGGCGGAGCTCGAGGGCGTCCTTGGCGAGCTCGACGCGCTCGGCGCCCAGTTCGCCGCGCTGGTGGGCTCGGGCCGGGTCCGGCGGGAGGACCTGGCGGACGTGCGGCCGGCGATCTTCGCCCTGCTGTCGGCGCACGGCGAGCTCGTGACCGGCGCCGGGATCGTGACTGCGCCCGGATTGCTCTCCGACGCGCCGCTGTGGCTGGAGTGGTGGTGGACCGACGGGCGCGGCGGAGCGCCCGAGGCGCTGCGCGTGAACCTCGACCCGGCGGCGCCGGACTTCTACGACTACACGGGGCTCGACTGGTACGCGACGCCGGTGCGGGCGCTCGCGCCGCGGATGGCCGGGCCGTACGTCGACTACGCGTGCACGAACCAGTACGCGATCACGTTCTCCGCGCCGGTGATCGCCGACGGAGCGATCCTCGGCGTGGCCGCGGCCGACGTGCTCGTCACCAGCCTCGAGCGGCGCGTCCTGCCGGCGCTCGGCCGCCCCGCGGCGCTGGTCAACGCCGACGGGCGCGTGATCGTGTCGAGCTCCCCGGCCGTACGGCCGGGGCAGCGGCTGGACGTCAGCGGGGCGGCGGTGGTGTCGCCGGTGCCGTCCTGGCGCGTCGTGGATCTGCCGTGACCGTCCGGTAGGCGCCCGGGGTCTCCCCCAGCGCGCGCCGGAACGCCTCGATGAAGCTGCTGGTGGTCCTGAAGCCGCACTGCTGGCCGGCGGCGGTGACCGACGCGCCGCCGGAGAGCAGGATCGCGGCGCTCAGCAGGCGCACGCTGCGCCGCCACTGGGGGTAGGTCATCCCCAGCTCGTGGCGGAACAGGCGGGAGAGCGTTCGCTCGCCCGCCCCCACTCGCTGGGCCAGCTCGCCGAGCGTGATCGGCTCGTCCAGCCGCTCGGAGGCGATCGAGCAGGCCTCGACGAGGCGCGGGTCGCTCGGGGTCGGAAGCGTGATCGGCTGCTGCGGGGAGCGCCGGAGCTGGTCGCGGATCACCGCCCGGACGCGCTGGACCTCGCGCGGAGCGAGCGCGGGATCGGCGCACGCGATCAGCAGCTCGCGCAGCAGGGGCGAGACGGCGACGACCGTCGGTCCGGGGTCCGCGAGGGGCGGCTTGCCGGCGGGGAAGCCGACCGTGTGGAGGCGGCTGGCGCCGTAGAAGCGGTGCTGGTGCCAGGTGCCGGCGGGCAGCCAGACCGCGCGGTCGCGCGACGCCACCCAGCTGCCCGCGGCGGTCTGCACGACCAGCACGCCGGTGGAGACGTAGACCAGCTGGTGGTCGTCGTGGCGGTGACGGTCGATCATGTCGCCGGCGGCGAGGTTCGTGGCGACGGTGCGCGCCCGCGGCTCATGGCGGATCTCCGACATTCTTGGGCAGATTACGGAGAGTCGAGCGCGGCTCGAGCTCGTACCGTGACGGTGCATGAGCCTGGTCGAGGAGCCCGCCGCCACGGACCCGGCGCCGCGCGCCGCGGCGCCGGCGCTCCCGTCCAACTGGCAGCGGATGCGGGTCTGGGCGACCGCGCACGCGGTCGACGACCTCTACCAGGGGCTCGTGCCCGCGGCCGTGCCGTTCTTCGTGCTCGAGCGCGGCTACAGCTACGCCGCCGCCTCCGGGCTGGCGCTGGCGGCGACGTTCGGCAGCGCGATCCCGCAGCCGCTGATCGGCCATCTCGCCGATCGCCACGCGCTGCGCTGGCTGGCGCCCGCCGGCTTGATCCTGGCCGCGATCGGGGTGGGGCTGTCCGGGCTGGTCGTTCCCTATCCGGCCGTGTTCGCGCTGCTGCTGGTGTCCGGGTTCGGCATCGCGATGTTCCACCCGCCCGCGGGGCGCGACGCGCGCCGGGCCGCCGCCCACAGCGCCACCGCGATGAGCTACTTCGCGGCCGGCGGCAGCGTCGGGTTCTTCGTCGCGCCCGCGCTGGCGACGCCCGCGCTGGCCGCGTGGGGATTGCAGGCGACCGCGCTCTTCATCCCACCCGCGGTGCTGATGGCGTTCGTGCTGTCGCGGCACCAGCGGCGCCAGCTCGCGCAGGCGGCGACGCACCACGCGCACGCCGGCCGGGACCAGCCGCGGATGTTCGGGCTGCTCGCGGCCGTCGAGATCACGCGCTCGTGCATCTCCTTCGGCATCAACACGTTCGTCGCGCTGTACTGGATCCGCCACCTCGGGGCGTCCGCCGGGCTGGGCGGGACCGCGCTGACGCTGGAGCTGGGCGGCGGGATCGCGGGGACGCTGATCGGGGGCCGGATCGGCGATCGCCTCGGGCTGCTGCGGGCGGTGCAGGTCGGCAACGCGCTGCTGATCCCGGCGTTCGTCGCGCTGCTGCTGTGCCAGAACCCGTACGCCGCGCTGCCGCTGGTGGCGCTCCTCGGCCTGGTCACCAACATCCCGTTCGCGGTCCTGATCAAGCTGGGTCAGGACTACCTCCCGAGCCGGCCCGGCACCGCCGCGGGCGTGACGCTCGGGCTCGCGGTCAGCGCCGGCGGGCTCTTCCAGCCCGTGCTGGGCGTGATCGCCGACCACCACGGGCCGCAGGGCGCGTTCATCGTGCTCGCCACGCTGCCGCTGGTCGCGCTCGCGCTCTCCTCGCGCCTGCGGCCCCCCGCTCCTCATTAGGGCGCCCTAATATACACAGCGCAGGTGTTTAAAACACAGCGCACGGAGGTCGGCATGGAGATCCAGCAGATCGCTCTCGGCAATGGGGTGCAGCGGAGCGCGTCCGTTCCCGGAAGCCCAATCGTGGAGGTGCTGCTCGGGACGGAGGCGGACTCGCCGCTCGGCGTCATCAGCGTCACCGTGCCGGCGGGCGGCGGGATGCCCGAGCACGACCACGGCCCCTCGACCGTCGTGCTGATCCCCCAGTCCGGCTCCGCGCACCTGGTCGACGTGGCCGACGACGAGCGCGTCATCGAGCTGCCGCTCGGCACGCTGACCACGATCCCGGTCGGCCGCCGCGTGCGGCTCGAGAACCCGGGGAGCGTCGACGCGCACCTGCTCGTCGCCCTGTCGCCGCCCGACTTCGCGCGCCAGATCGCGAAGTGGCCGGAGGCCGCCGAAGCGACCGCATAGCGCTCCCGAGCCTCGCGGCGGCCCTCCTGCCCGGCGCTAGAGCTCGGCCAGGCGCCGGGCCAGGAACCGCCGCTCGGCGTCCGTGACCGCCAGCCGCAGCGCGTCGGCGAACGCCGCCCGCGCCTCGTCGGTCCGGCCCAGGCGGCGCAGCAGCTCGGCCCGGGTGGAGGCCACGTAGCGGTAGTCGCCGAGCTCGAGCGCGTCGACGATCGAGAGCGCCAGCTCGGGCCGGCCTGCCTCGGCCACCGCGACCGCGCGGTTGAGCGTCACCACCGGCGAGCCGGTCAGGCGCTCGAGGCGCTCGTAGAGCAGCGCGACCTCGTCCCAGTCGATCGCCGGCTCGGCCTGCAGCGACGCGATCGCCGCCTGCAGCACGTACGGCCCGGGATCCCGCCGCAGCGCGAGCGCCCGCTCGAGCGCGGCGCGGCCCTGGGCCACCAGCGCCGGGTCGTGACGCAAGCGGTCCTGCTCGGCCAGCGGGACCAGCTCGCCGTCCACCACGCGCGCCCGCCGGCGCGAGTCGTGCAGCAGCATCAGCGCGAGCAGCCCGTGCACCTCGGGCTCGTCGGCCATCAGCTCGGCCAGCAGCCGGCCGAGCCGGATCGCCTCGGCGGCCAGCTCGTCGCCCTCGGGATAGCCCTGGTTGAAGACCAGGTAGACGACCGCGAGCACGGCGGCCAGGCGATCGGGGAGCCGGTGGTCGGCGGGCACCGCGAACGGGATCGCGGTCGCCTTGATCTTGGCCTTGGCCCGCGAGAGGCGGCGCTTCATCGTCTCCTCGGAGACCAGGAACGCGCGCGCGATCTCCGGCGTGCTGAGGCCGCCCAGCGCGCGCAGCGTCAGCGCCACCTGCGCCTCGACGGCGAGCGCCGGGTGACAGCAGGTGAAGATCAGCTCCAGGCGCTCGTCGCGGATCGTGCTGTCGTCGAAGTCGAGCACGTCGATCGTCGCGGTCAGCGGATCGGCTTCCAGCTGGCGCGTCTTGTCCCGCAGCGTCCGCTCGCGGCGGATGCGGTCGACGGCGCGGTTGCGCCCGGTGGCCACCAGCCAGGCCACCGGGTGCTCGGGCGTCCCGTCGCGGGGCCACCGCTCGGCCGCGATCGCGAACGCCTCCTGGGCGGCCTCCTCGGCGAGGTCGATGTCGCCGAGAACGCCGACCAGGGAGGCGAGGACGCGGCCCCACTCGCGCTGGAAGATCCGCTCGATCAGTGTCCCGTCTCCAGCGGGATCTCGACCAGCGGCCGGACCTCGACCGCGCCGCCGAGCCGGATCGCCGGAATCCGCTGCGCGAACTCGAGCGCCGCGTCCAGGTCGGCCGCGTCGAGCACGTAGTAGCCCCCGAGCACCTCCTTGGCGTCGGCGAACGGGCCGTCGGTGATCAGGTCGCCGGCGCGGACGGTCGTCGCCATCTCGCCCGGCTGCAGGTGCGCGCCGCCGAGGCAGCGCGGGTCGTCGCGCAGCGACAGGTACTCCGCCGTCAGCGCCCTGGCCGCGTCCTCTTCGAGCCCGTCGTGGCTGCCCGGCTTGGGGTAGATCAGCATCGCGTACTTCATGTCCGCCTCCTTGGGGGGATTGTCGATCTTCCTGGAGACGAACGAGCGAGACCGCAGGGGACAGCGCATAAACTCTAGTACGGATCTATAGTTTGTACTAGAGTAACTCTGAACATGGGTCGCTTCTTCAACCGCCGAGACGAGCTCGAGGCGCTCGAAGAGCGCTGGAGCTCCCCGCGCGCCGAGTTCGTCGTGATCTACGGGCGCCGCCGAGTCGGCAAGAGCCACCTGATCGCGCACTTCGCGGCCCAGCGCCGGCACCTGCTCTTCGAGGCGACCGCGGGCACCGAGCGCGACCACCTGGACGACCTCAGCAAGGAGATCGCCCGCGTCTCCGGCCGGCGGCTGTACGAGGAGCAACCGCTGAGCTCGTGGCGGGCGGCGTTCGCGGCGCTCGAGGAGCTCCTCGACGACGGCCCGATCCTGATCGCGATCGACGAGTTCCAGTTCGCCGCGCGCCGCAACCAGGAGCTCGGCTCGCTCATCAACACGCTGATGCGCGACCACAAGGACGATCCTCGCCTGCGGCTGCTGATCGCCGGCAGCGACGTCAGCTTCTTCGAGAAGGAGGTCGTGGGCTACGCCGCCACCAGCTACGGCCGCCGGACCGGGTCGCTGCACGTCGAACCGTTCACGGGCACGGACATCCGGCCGTTCGTGCCCGACTGGAGCGTCGAGGACCGCATCCGCGCGTGGGCCGTGTTCGGCGGCGTCCCCTACTACCTGGACGAGATCGACCCGGAGCGGGATCTCGCCGCCAACATCCTGCGCGCCGTCCTCGTGCCCGACGGGCTGCTGCGCTCCGAGCCGGAGTTCCTGCTGGCGCAGGAGAGCCGCATCCGCGATCGCGCCGTCTACATGTCGGCGCTGCGCGCCATCGCCGGTGGCGCCACCCGCCTCGGCGAGATCGCCGCCCGCCTGCAGCGCCGGCCTGAGGAAGCGCGCACCTTCCTGGAGACGCTCGAGGAGATGCGGCTCGTTCGCCGCCGCTACCCGATCACGCAGGCCGGCGGCCGTAAGGTCCTCTACGCGATCACCGACCCGTTCCTGCGCTTCTGGTTCCGGTTCGTCGCCCCGTACGAGAGCCGGTTGCAGACACGCGCGTCCGCGCGCGGGCATCTCGAAGAGACCGTCCTGCCGGAGCTTGACCACTTCGTCTCCCGCGACGCCTTCGAGGAGGTCTGCCAGCAGTGGATGCTGCGCCACGTGCCGGAGGCGGTCGAGGTCGGACGCTGGTGGGGCAGCCGCCGCGAGCGCCACGCCGGCCGCCTGCACTCGCGCCAGTACGAGGCCGACGTCGTGCCGGTCGACGCGTCCCGGCGCGTGCTCGCGCTCGGCTCCTGCAAGTGGAGCGTCAATGAGCACGGCGCCGAGGAGCTCGACAAGCTGGAGACGATCGTCAAGCTGCTCGGCGAGACCGGCACGCCGCTCTACTTCTTCGACAGGACTGGCTTCTCACCGCGGCTGCAGCAGCTCGGCCGCGACCGCGACGACGTCCATCTGGTCGCGGTCGCGGACGTCGACACCATCTGAGGTCAGACCGTCCGCAGCGCCACGGTCGGCGGCATCCGCGACGCCCGGACGGCGGGCAGCAGGCCGGCGAGCGCGCCGATCAGGAGCGCCGAGGCGATGCCGCCCGACCACGCCTCGGCGGGGATCACGACCGCCCAGCCCTTCGAGCCGGCGTACACGGCGGTCGCCGCGACCCCGGCCAGCACCCCGGCGATCCCGCCGCCGGCCGCGAGCAGGATCGACTCCGCCAGGAACTGCGTCCGGATCTGCCCCTTCGTCGCCCCGAGCGCGCGCCGCAACCCGATCTCCGAGCGCCGTTCGAGCACCGAGATGATCATGATGTTGGCGACGCCGACGGCCCCGACCAGCAGCGCCACGACGCCGAGCCCGAGGAAGAGGCTGTCGAACGCACCCGCGGCGGCCGCTCGGGCGGTGAGCACGTCGGACGGCTGGCTGACCGCGGCCTCGTTCGGCGCCGCGGGGTTCGCGGTCCGCGCGAGCAGCGCCTGCACCGCCGCCTCCTGCCCGGTCGCGGTACGCACGTAGATCGTGCTCGGCGAACCGTCGTAGCCGAGGTACCGCGCGGCGGCGGTGTAGCCGACCAGGGCGCTGTTGTCGACGTCGGACGCCAGCGGCGAGCTGTGCAGGATGCCCGCCACGCTGAACCACTGGCCGCCCAGCCAGATCCGCTGGCCGGCCAGGACGCGGTCCACCCCCAGCCGCTGCGCGGCGGCCGCGCCGAGCACCGTGACCGGCTCGCGGGCCGTGCCCGCGTTGAGCCAGCGGCCGCGCGCGACGCCGGTGTTGAGCACGGCCGGCAGGGTCAGGCTCGCGGCCTGCACCAGCAGGCCGCCGGTGTTGCTCGCGGGGATCAGCGAGCTGCGGTAGACGTTCGTGTCCTTCAGCAGGCCGGTGTGGGCGATCGACGACACGTCGCCCAGCAGCGCGATCCGCCCCGGCGCCTCGAGCGGCAGCTTCGCCTGCCCGCCGGTGAAGCGCTCCCCGGGCTCGACGGTCAGCAGGTTGGTCCCGAGCCGGTCGATCTCCGCCAGCAGCCCGGCCTGCGACGAGGAGGACAGCCCGAGCACCGCCACGATCGCCGCCGTGCCGATCGCGATCCCGAGCGCCGACAGCGCGGCCCGCAGCGGCCGGGCGCGCAGCCCGACGCTCGCGACCCGCAACCGATCGCGGGCGCTCACCGCTCGTCCGCGACGATCTGGCCGTCCAGCACCCGGATCCGGCGCGGGAGCTGCGCGGCGAGGTCCGCGTCGTGCGTGATCATCACGATCGTGGCGCCGGCGGCGTTGAGCTCGCGGATCAGCGCCATGATCGACGCGCCGGTGGCGCTGTCGAGGTTCCCGGTCGGCTCGTCGGCCAGTACGATCGCGGGCCGCCCGACGAGCGCGCGGGCGATCGCGACCCGCTGCCGCTCCCCGCCCGAGAGCTTCGTGGGCTTGAACCTCGCGCGCGGCGCGAGGCCGACCCGTTCGAGCGCCTCGTCCGCGCGCCGGTACCGCTCGGCGGCGGGGACGCCGGCGTAGAGCAGCCCGTCGGCGACGTTCTCCCGCACCGTGGCGTGCTCGGCCAGGAAGAACCGCTGGAAGACGAAGCCGATCTCCCGCGCCCGCAGCCGCGACAGGTCGCGGTCGTTCAGCCGCGCGGCGTCGACGCCGCCGATCCGGATCACGCCGCCGGTGGGCCGCTCCAGCGTCCCCATGACGTGCAGCAGCGTGGACTTGCCGGACCCGGACGGCCCGACGATCGCCACCAGCTCGCCCGGCGTCACGGCGAAGGACACGCCCCGCAGCGCGGGCACCGGCGGCTGCTCGCCGTAGACCTTGCTCACCCCGTCGAGCTCCAGGACGCCGCTCACGGCGACGGCACCACGACGGCGTCGCCCGCGGCCAGCTCGCCCGTGACCTGCACGCGCCCGCCCGCGGTGTCGAACAGGCCGACCTTCACGGCGACCAGCCCGCGGTGCACGACCTCGACCGCGAACCCCCCGCCGGCCTTCCCGACGAGCGCGGTCACCGGGACGCTCAGCGCGTCCTCCACGCCCTTGGTGGTGATCTCCACCCGGACCGGCGCGCGGTCGAGCCCGCGGACCGGCGTGTCCAGGCGGATGAACGCCGGGATCGTCGCGTTGGCGACGTCGTCGTCCTTGCCGGCGCTCCGCGCGACGGTCCCCAGCCGGCTCACCCGGCCCGGCACCGACCGGTTGCCGGGGAGCGTGATCCGGGCGCGGTCGCCCCGCCTGATCTCACCCTGCTGGGACGCCGCGAGGCTCACCTGCACCTCGAGCGCGTCGGACGTCGCCTGCGCGACCCGCATCCCCGGCCGCGCGGGTCCGCCCAGCTCGGCGGTCACCTTGGCGATCCGGACCGGCTTCGGCAGGAAGACCGCGGCGCCGACGGCGAGCGTGCCGGTTCGGTGAAGCCGCTTCAGCGCCCGCTCCGTTCTCCAGGTGAAGCGGGCTCCGGGGACGTGCAGGTTCCGGTTGAGCTGCCGGACGTCCCGGCCCGTGTCGCCGACGCGCAGGTCGCGGTAGGCCGGGACCGTGCCGCACAGCAGCCGCACCGGCGCGTCGTCCACCCGGTACAGGACGTCGCCGCAGCCAACTCGGTCGCCTTCGACGGGCAGCGCGGTGTAGATCCCGCGCGCCTGGTTGATCGCGGTGTACGGCTTGCCGTCCGGGCGCGCCCGGTAGGTCAGGACCCCGGTGAGCGTGAGCATCGAGGAGAGGTCGCCCCGCTGAACCCGCGCGGTGCTCACCGGCGCCGGCACCGGCGCCGGCGCGGCCGGAGACGCCCGCAGGGCACCCGCGACGACGACCGCGGCCAGCACGGCCGCGCCGGCCAGGATCCACCTCACCGGCCCTTCAGCCCCAGCTCGTCCGCGAAGATCGCGCCGCACTTGTCCGTCGCGGCCGTGAAGCCCGGGATGTCCAGGGCGCCGCGACCGGCGGCGGACGGGATGCGGGTCGTGTCGATCAGGGCGCCGTCGCGCGTCGGGTCCGGGAAGTCGGGCACGCCGTTGTCGCGCATGCACTGGGCGAACTTCAGCGCGTACGCCTGCTGCTGCTCGCTGCGCCGGTGGCCCGTGAACCCGGACGGCTGCAGGTCCTGGCACGCGCTGATCGCCCGCTTCCACGTCGTGGAGCTCGTGTCCAGCGACGAGCCGTTGACCACCGCGTCGACGGTCAGCTCGCCGGACGCGTCGGGGTCCGGGAACTGGGTGACGCCGTGCTGGCGCATGCAGGCGGAGAACTTGACCGCCTGCGCGCGGGCGCTGTCAGTCGACGGCGTGGGGATCGCCGCCGGGGCGCTCCCGCAGCCCGCGACGATCAGGGCGAGGGCGAAGACCGCGGCTCTGCTCATTGCATCCTCGGATCGTGCGTCGGGTCGGCGTACATCGCCGGGCAGCCCTGGCCGGCGGCGGCGGGACGCAGCTCGTAGTGCCAGGGCTCGTTGGCGTAGATCTGGCAGAGCCCGTACGCGACGCCGTGCGCCGAGAGCCAGGTCGCGGCGGTGGCCGGCCCGATGTCGACGGCGTCGCCGGAGACGTGCGCCGACGTGCCGGGCGTGGCCACCCAGCGGGCGGCTTCCGCCTTGGAGCCGTACGTCGCGACCGCCTCCTGGAGCAGGTGCTTCTGGTAGGCCGCGGAGCGCCAGCCGCTGTCGACGACGAACTGGACCCCGCCGCGTGCGGCGTCGGTCGCGGCCCGGCGCAGGGCGCCGAGCAGGTCGGGGTCGAGGTTGGCGACGCCCGGGACGGCGTCGTCGAAGACCGTCGTGCCGGCGGGCACGGCGCCGTCCGCCTTGCCGAGCGGGCGCCGGTGGTGCGACGTGCGGGGGCTCGGCGACGCGGTCGTCGTGATCGACGGGAGCGGCGCCTTCAGCAGCGACGATCCCTGCGACCGCGAGTCGAGGGCGACGGCGCCCGCCGCCACGAGGGCCAGCAGGCAACCGACGCGGAACCAGCGGATCCGCGTCCGCCGGTACGTTCTTCGGTACGGGTGGGACACGCCGCCATTGAAGGCAGCGCGGTGTTGCGGCCGCGTATGCGGTTTTCGATATGCGGACGATATGTCCCGGCACCTAGCATCCGAGCATGCGCGTGCTGCTGGTCGAGGACGAGCCGCTGATGGCGGAGGCGATCCGCGACGGGTTGCGCCTGGAGGCGATCGCCGCCGACATCGCGGGCGACGGCGACAGCGCGCTGGAGCTGCTGAGCCTGAACGCGTATGACATCGCCGTCCTCGACCGGGACATCCCGGGGCCGTCCGGGGACGAGATCGCGCGGCGCATCGTCGCGTCCGGCAGCGGCATGCCGATCCTGATGCTGACCGCCGCCGACCGGCTCGACGACAAGACGTCCGGGTTCGAGCTCGGCGCCGACGACTACCTCACCAAGCCGTTCGCGCTGCAGGAGCTGGTGCTCAGGCTGCGCGCGCTCGACCGCCGGCGGGCGCACCACCGGCCGCCGGTGCGGGAGATCGCCGGCCTGCGGGTGGACCCGTTCCGCCGCGAGGTCTACCGCGACGGCCGCTACGTCGCGCTGACCCGCAAGCAGTTCGCCGTGCTCGAGGTGCTCGTCGCCGCCGAGGGCGGGGTCGTCAGCGCCGAGGAGCTGCTGCGGCGCGCGTGGGATCAGAACGCCGATCCCTTCACCAACGCCGTGCGCATCACGGTCTCGGCGCTGCGCAAGCGGCTCGGCGAGCCGTGGCTGATCGCGACCGTGCCCGGCGTCGGCTACCGGATCGACACCGGGGGCGACGGTGGCTAGAGCGCCCGGCGTGAGCGTGCGCCTCAAGCTCACCCTCAGCTACGCGGGGTTCCTGATGGTCGCGGGCGCGCTGCTGCTCGCGGTCGTGTGGGTGTTCCTGCTGCGCTACGTGCCGGACCGCGTGGTCCTCTTCGGGTCCGACGGCCGGCCCGGCCCGTTCGTTCCCAACCGCTCGGACCTCCTGAACGCGTTCGCGCCCAAGGTGGCCATGGCGCTGGGGTTCCTGCTGGTGTTCGGCCTGGTGGGCGGATGGTTCCTCGCCGGCCAGATGCTCACGCCGCTGTCGCGCATCACGGACGCCACGCGCCTGGCGGCGCGGGGCTCGCTCTCGCACCGCATCCGGCTGCACGGCCGCCGGGACGAGTTCCGCGAGCTCGCGGACGCGTTCGACGCGATGCTCGCCCGGCTCGAAGCGCACGTCGCCGAGCAGCAGCGGTTCGCCGCCAACGCGTCGCACGAGCTGCGCACGCCGCTGGCGGTCACGCAGACCCTGCTCGACGTGGCGCGCAAGGACCCGGACCGCGACAACGGCGAGCTGATCGACCGTCTCCACACCGTCAACACGCGGGCGATCGACCTCACC
>Ga0182736_1001177_pt1 | contig 28101 bp, 28 predicted proteins | sample eDN5th30CKraftBY_FD_128882 | JGI IMG/M metagenome (GOLD analysis project Ga0182736, IMG submission 128882) | Enriched backyard soil microbial communities from Emeryville, California, USA - eDNA 5th pass 30_C Kraft BY (version 2) (version 2) | ecosystem: Environmental > Terrestrial > Soil >...
CACCGACGACAACGGCGAACTCGCCGCGAAGCTCATGCAGGAAACATGGACGGGCATGCGCGTCGTCGAACTGGAAGGACCGCAACGCACGAGCCCGAACGATATCGCGGCTGCGTTTTCATCCGTGCTCGGCAAGCCGGTGCGCGCGCAGGCAGTGCAACGCGAGACGTGGGAAGGACTGTTCGCGAGTCAAGGCATGAAGCATCCGATGCCGCGCATTCAGATGCTCGATGGCTTCAACGACGGATGGATCGACTTCGAAGGGCGTAGCGAAGATATCGTCAAAGGCAAGGCGCCCATCGTCGATGTGATCCGCAAGCTCGCCGGACGTCAATCGTGAACGCCCTCGGCCCGCGACGCGCACATCCGCCACGATGACGCCGGCTTCGGCGCATCGACGGTATCACGCCACCAGCGCTCGCCGCGATGCGGCGCTTCGAGATCGAGCCGCTCGCCCATGCGCGGTGTCGCCACCGCGACGCCTCGCGCGAGCGCCAGGCCCGTCACGCGCTCGAAAGGTTCTTGCCACGGATGCATCGCGAGATCGAACGTGCCGTTGTGAATCGGCACGAGCCAGCGTCCGCGCAAGTCGATGTGCGCCTGCACCGTCTCCTCGGGCTGCATGTGCACGTACGGCCATTGCGGATCGTATGCGCCGGTCTCGATCAGCGTGACGTCGAACGGGCCGAGGCGCTCGCCGATGGTCCCGAAGCCGTCGAAATAGCCGGTGTCGCCGCTGAAGAACACGCGCACGTCATCGTCGACGATGACCCACGACGCCCACAGCGTGCTGTTGCCATCGAAGAGACTGCGGCCGGAGAAGTGCTGCGCGGGCGTGGCGGTGAACGTCAGGCCGTCGATCTGCGCGCTTTGCCACCAGTCGAGCTGACGCACTTTTGCGGCATCGATGCCCCATTCGATCAAACGATCGCCGACGCCCAGCGGCGTGAGAAAGATCGCTGTCGTCGAGGCAAGCGCAAGCACGGTTTCGCGATCGAGATGATCGTAGTGATCGTGCGACAGGACCACGCCGCGCAACGGCGGCAGATCGCCAAGCGCGATGGGCGGCGCGTGAAAGCGCTTCGGCCCGACGTTCTTGAACGGCGACGCGCGCTCGCCGAACACCGGGTCCGTCAGCCAGTATTCGCCGCGCAGCTTGAGTAGCATCGTCGAATGGCCGAGGCGGAAAAGGCTGCGGTCGGGCGCGGCATCCAGATCGGCGCGGGTGAGGGTATCGACGGTCGGCGCTTGCGTCGGCATCGTGTTGCGCGGTTTGTGGAGCAGCATGTTCCACATGATGCGCAGCGTCTTGCCGAAGCCTTCGACAGGACGCGGCTTCACATTGCGAAAGCGCTCGCCGTCATGTTGCGGCGATGCGCTCGACAACGCGCGTCCGCGCTTTGCTGCGGCGAAACCCAGGGCACGGCTGATGCGATCGGCGAACGAAGTCATGAACGTGAAGGGACGTGAGCCCGAAGCGGAAAGTAGACTGCACAGTGTAGTTTAATTTTGAGAGAAAAGTAAACCGATCGGTGTAAAATGTGGGGATGGATTCAAGCGACATCAACGACATTCCCCAGCGTCTGACTGACCGGAAGCGCGCCGCGATCGTGAACGCGGCCGTTGCGGAGTTCATCGCCGCGGGCTACGACGCCACCAGCATGGACCGCATCGCCGCGCGCGCGGGCGTTTCCAAACGCACTGTCTATAACCACTTCGAGAGCAAGGAGGCGCTGTTCGCCGCGATCCTGCATCGGCTATGGGATACGAGCGAGACCGGCGATGCGGTGGCTTATAGCGCGAGCGAACCGTTGCGCGCGCAACTGCTCGCGATGCTCACGCGCAAGCTGCGCCTCATGAACGATGAGGCCTTTCTGTCGCTCGCACGCGTGGCGATCGCGGCGGGCATTCACTCGCCCGAGCGCGCGCGGGATATGGTGGCGCGCATCGGCGAACGCGAGGAAGACGTGACGGCCTGGATTCGCAAAGCCGCCGCCGATGGCCGGCTCGCAGTCACCGACCCTGTTTTCGCAGGGCAGCAACTGCATGGCATCGTCAAGGGTTTCGCGTTCTGGCCGCAAGTGACGATGGGCCAGCCGCCGTTATCGAAGAGCGAGCAAAAGAAAGTGGCCGAAGCCGCCGCCGACATGTTTCTAGCACGCTACGAACGCGCTGCGCCCAAACACGGGTGACGCAGCATCCGCGAAGAAGCCGAACGTTCATGCGCGAACCCGAATAAGCAGATTTCGCCGCGATTAAGGTATAGGGTCTAAAAGTGCGCGGATTCTTGCGCACGGCGTTCACCTGGCGGTTTTTATCGTCGGGCAGCGGTAAGCCTTCGTCGAAGGAGAAAGTCATGAAGACCGTCCTCGTTACGACCACGCTTGTGGCCGCGTTTTCCCTCGTCGCCCTCACTCAGGCGCAAGAGCCGAGCGATACCCTGCAGTCCATCCCCGCACCCGTTCAGCAGAACGCGCAGGGCGCCGCGTCGTCCGGCGACACGGCCTATGGCGGCGTGGCACCGGGGCAGAGCAGGAGCGGGAGAACAGCGAACTGGACCGGCGGCACGCAGAGCAATTGCAGTCCGCGACCGTTCTGCAACGTCTATTCGGGCGGACAGTAAGCGCGACGCTGAGAGGGCGGTTTTTTCGGACCGATGCTCGCCCGAAAAAGCCGCCCGCAACGAGGCCGTCACCGGAGGCTGTTAAAATCGCGATACGTTTTCTACGGGCACGATGTGATGGGCTTCGAACAACTCGCCGGACTGAAAGAGCAACTCGCAAAACAGGCTGCTGCCAGCAACGCAGCGAAGAAGAAGGCGCCGCGCGTGCGGCGTCCCGCGCCGGCGGGCGCGAAGGCGGCGGCTCCGTCCAAACCCGCGGCGGCCGCGTCCAGGCCTGCCGCGGCGCCATCGAAGCCGGTTGATCCTGTCGTGCATACCATCGGTAAGCTGCAGAAGCGTTTTCCGCTCGCATTTCCGAAGAATCCCGCGCCTAAGGTTCCGCTGAAGGTCGGCATTTTCGAAGATCTGATGAAACACGCGGAAGAACTCGGACTCAACGAGAAAGAACTGCGTGCGGCGATCAAGGTCTGGTGCCGCGGCAACCGTTACTGGACCGCGCTCGTGCAAGGTGCGCCCCGACTCGATCTGACTGGCGCGCAAGCGGGCGAAGTATCGTCGGCGGATGCGGAACGCGCCGTTTATCTGGAAACGAATCGACTGGCGCGCTCGGCTTCGGCGTCGGCGTCGGCTTCGGCCACCGCTTCCGCTCCGAAAGCCGCAGAGTCCGCGGAATCCGCCAAGTAACGCGAGACGCGACACCGCGCGCAGTTCGCATCGCGCGCGGGTTTCCCTTTTCCTTTCGCGCTAGTCCAAAAGTTCGTTATAGCGTGGCCCGAATGCTTCGCTATCCGAATCATAAAGGGCGCAAAAAACGCGACGCCTTTCAGCGTCGCGTTTCTTCGAATCAACCTTCGATCAGAACCGGTGACGCAGACCGACGCGCGTCACGAACTGCGTGTTCGCGCCCGCACTGCCGATGAACGACGCCGACGAGCCGATCTCCGCTTGCACCGGCGTGCCGTTGTTGCTGCCCGACGCCTTCTGATACGCGCCGCTCGCATAAACATCGGTGCGCTTCGACAGCGCGTAGTCGACCACGGCGTTGATCTGATGCCACTTGCCTTCGAGGTTGCCGCCGAGATCGGAGAACGTGTAGCCGAGGCCCGCGTTCAGCGCCGGCGTGAACGCGTACTTGCCGCCGATTTCATAGTTGTTCAGGTTCGACGATGCAGCCGTGATCGGCTCGAAGCGCGTATGCGTCCAATTCGCCCAGATCGTCGCGGCGGCGATCGTGTAACGCGCGCCGATACCGTACGTTTCCAGATCGCGCAGCCCTTGCGTGTTCACGTTCGCGATGCTCACGCTGAACGCCGGCGTCGCCCCATTCGGATAGCGGATGTTCGTGTACGCCGCGCCGATGCCGAACGGGCCTTGCGCATAGTTCAAACCGAAGCTGTACGCGCTTGAGGCGCCTTGCACGGCAGACGTGCCCGTTCCCGTCGTGGGCGAACCCGCGAAGTTCGTCGAGTTCGAGAAGCCATACATCGCGCCGAACGTCACGCCGTGGAAATTGGCGCTGCTGAACTTGACCGCGTTGTTGATGCGGCTCGACGTCAGCTGATCCAGATCGTTGATGTGATACGCGTAATTTCCGGCGGCCGTCTGGCTGCCCATCGTGTAGTTGCTGCCGAGATAGTCGGTCGAGAACGAGTATTGACGGCCGAAGGTCAGCGAGCCGAAATCGGTCTTCGCCAGACCGACATACGCCTGACGGCCGAACAACGCGCCGCCCTGCCCGAGCGTGCCGTCGCCGCTGTTGAAGCCGCTTTCGAGCACGAAGATCGCCTTGAGACCGCCGCCCAGATCTTCCGTGCCGCGCAGGCCCCAGCGGCTACCCGACGCGACGCCGTCGCCGTACTTCACTAGGCTGTCGTGGCCGCTCGCGGTCGCGACTTTATTCGCATAGGTGATGCCCGCATCGATGATCCCGTATAGCGTGACGCTGCTTTGCGCGTGTGCCGCGATGCCGAACATGCCGAGAACGGCCGCCGCTACGATGTGCTTCTTCATTCTTCTTTCTTCCTTGGTGTTGTCCGCGTGAAGCGGATGCCGCTCGACGCGGCCCGGTTCAGGAATCGCCGCCACGCATTCGTTGAGCGCGAGCGCGGCCATCCCGGCTTCGCGAAGGAATTTCGCAAAGGTCGAGTGCTTCGTGATGGGTAGGGCACTTCGTCAGACGAAACGAGCGATGTCCCGTTGCAAGAACGCAGGCAAGTCGCGTTGCCTCGGCACCTTCGGCCGGCGACTGACGCTATAGCCGGTGGAATATAGCGCGTCGTCAGGTATCGGTAAATTCCGCGAAGCGCCTTGTAGCGTTTCTTCCACAGCAGCGTCACGAGCGGCACCCGATTCTCCATGCACCGTCTGCAACTAACGGTCCATCCCGCCGCACCACGGCCTGCGAACAGGCGCGCGCATTGCAACGCAGGGCAGGCGATCATGCAAGCAACGCGGGTGTGTCTTTAGATCGAACTCAAAAAACAAGGGAGACGGTATGACCGAGCAAAAACACCATGACGCCTGCCGAGCGGGCGTCGCGTTCATCGACGCGCAATTGACCGCGCTCCATGCCTACGCAAGCCTGCTGTCCGACTGGATCGAGCGCGGCGCGCCGCCGCCGGACTTCGCGAAGGCGCAGCCCCTACTTACGCGCAAGCGCTCGCATCCGGAAGCGCACGCGCACAGCGAGGACGGCACGCCCACCAAAAGCCCGCCGCCGGAAGACGCGCGGTCGTGGCCATCGTTCGATACGGCCGATGCGCGCATCGCGTTCGCGCTGACCGTGCCTTGCTCGAATGCGATCCTCGCGGTCGCCGAATACTTCGATATCCATCGCTTGTCGGCGTCGCGCGCGCCCGAAGTGCAGTTCCTGATGCGTCTGCGCGATGCGGCCGTGAACGGCAATACGTTCAGCCTCGCCGGCGACGACTACATGCCGCACGCTGCTTACGCCGGCTTGATCGTCGATCACTCGCTCGACGGAACGTTGCTCTTCAGCGATGGTGTGAAGCCGGGTTTCATCGAATTCGGCGATACGGTCGGCCTATTGCGCTATCTGACGAAGCTGTTGAGGAGCATGCAAACCGCGATCAGCGCGGGCGATGCGGGATGAAGTATCCACGAACATGATCGGGCGCGAAGTTTGCGCGTATGACGGCGACACCAACCGGTCATACGAACATGGACGAATCGCTGAAACGCCTGCGGGAAAGAATCGCGAAGCAGATCGCCGAGCGCGAGGCCACGCTCGTCTCGATGCGTGAAAGCGCGACGCTCGCGCGCACGAATCACGATCGTGAACGCATTCTTCTGACGCTTGCCGTGCTCGACGAAGAGCTCGCCGGATGGAAAAAGATCGCGGCGCGTGTCGAGCAGGCGGTTCTGTTCGAGCCGCGGAATCATCGCGCCATTCGCATGCCGGCAATGCGATAAGTCACTGCCGTTCGACGAGGAGCCCGCAAGCACGCGCGTTGAAATTGCTTCAACATGTAGCGAGATCCGCTTACATGGAGAACCGCAATGACAGCTTCGAAAGGCAGCCACGATACGCCCGTCTGGTTCATCACTGGATGTTCGACCGGCTTCGGCCGCGAACTCGCTTCCGCCGTGATCGACAAGGGCTGGCGCGCTGTCGTGGCCGCGCGCAATCCGGATAGCGTCGGCGATCTCGTCGAGCGTGGCGAAGGACGAGCGATCGCCGTGCGTCTCGACGTCACGCGTGCCGATGAAATCAAGTCTGCAATCGCCGATGCCTACGCCGCCTTCGATCATATCGACGTGCTCGTGAACAACGCGGGCTTCGGCTATCTCTCGGCTGTCGAAGAGGGCGAGGAAGACGAAGTGCGCGCGATGTTCGAAGCGAACTTCTTCGGCGCGGCCGCGATGATCCGAGCCGTATTGCCGCGTATGCGCGAGCGCCGCTCGGGACATGTCGTCAATATCACATCCGTGGGCGGGCTGGTCGGCAATCCGGGCAGCGGGTATTACGCCGCGACGAAGTTCGCGCTCGAAGGTCTCGGTGAAGCGCTCGGACGCGAAACGGAAGGGCTCGGCATCAAGGTGACGGCGGTCGAGCCCGGCCCGTTTCGCACGGACTGGGCGGGCCGCTCGCTGAAGCAGACGCGCAATCCGATCGACGATTACGCGCAGACTTCGGGCACGCGACGCGCGGCGATCGCGGAGCGAAGCGGCAAGCAGCCGGGCGATCCGGCGCGCGCGGCGCAGGTCATCATCGAAGCGGTCACATCGCCGGAGCCGCCGGGACATCTCGTGCTCGGCGGCCCCGGACTCGAACTCGTGCGCAACAAGCTCGCGAAGCTCAACGCCGATATCGACGCGTGGCAGGCGCGCAGCCAGTGGGCCGATAACCCGGTGCAGTGATCATGAAGCGGCTCGCCGCGCAGGAACAGCGCATCCTCTCGCTCGTCGCCGACGATGCCGCTCTTCTGCACGTTGCAACGCCGCGCGTGCGCTTCGTGAATACGTCGAACGGACCGTGCTACGAAGCCTTGTTCAATCGCATCGAACTTGATCGCGCCACGCTCGCGTTGCCGGAGCCGTTGCTTCGTATCGTCGTGGCGCACGAAGTCGGGCACGCGACGCAACGCAAGACGATGCTGCTCGATTTCGCATGGACCGTGCTTTCAGTGATGATGCTGTTATCGGTACCGTGCATCGTCTTCGCGATTTCATCGGAAGATGATCTCTGGCGCATAACCTTTCCCGGTATCGGCTTCGCGTTCACTTTGTTCGTCTGTCTGAAGATTTGGAGCGTGCGTGCCGCAAAACGCGCCGCCGCCTTCGAACTCGATGCGGATGCGAAAGCCGCCGCGCTTTGCGGCCCGGCATTGGCCCTGGCTGCGCTCGAAGCAATGGCGGCGCGCGGACATGTCGATGCAGCGCGCCTCGATGCGATGCGTGCGCGCCTCGTGTCGACGTCGCAATAGTTGCCGCGCGTAATGCCTCGATGGGTAGCGTCGGGCTGGCGCTCGCGAAGCATCTCGTCGAATTGCATGGCGGCGCGATTTCCGTCGAAAGCGAAGGTCCGGGATCATCTCGTGAAGCCGGTCGATGGCGATGTGCTGGAACGCGTGCTGAATCTCGTGGCGCAACGAATCGAAGCGGCCTGACAAGACGCGTCATCCAACGAAAAGGCACGGGCGTCCTTAACGGACGCCCGTGCCTTTATGAGCCGTGCCGTCTTATTGCGTCTGCGAAGCGGGCGGTGTCGCCGACTTCTTGTGATGATGCTTCTGGCCTTTCTTTTTATAGGCGGGCCGCGGCTTGTTGTCGGGATACTCCGCGGCCGCGAACGACAGCGTCGGCGCGGCAAACGCCGCCAGCACCAGAAGCACGAGAGATTTCTTCAAGGACGTTTTCATCGGGGACTCGCTTGGAGGAGATGGCCTTAGAAAGATGAATCGACATGCGCTTGAGAGACGCGCGGCATCGCCCGGTTCCTCGTCGTGTCGACGCCGCTGAGGCAACAGTATATTGCACAAAAAAAGGCAATTCATCAGTGGGCGGGCATAAGGCGTTGAAGCAGCGGGATTTTTGTCGATTCGCACTGCTTTCATAAACGCCGATCCGCTGCCTGCCGTCCGCGACAAATGTCATCAACTGCATCTACTATCGTGCCTGTTCTCAACTCAGGGACGATCCAGTGAAAGAAGACGACATCCGCAGGAATGCGTTCGCCATGCCTGTGCTCAATCCCGCTTATCCGCGTCCGCCGTTCCGCTTTCTCAATCGCGAGTACTTCATCATTTCCTACGAGACCGATCCCGACGCGCTGCGCGCCGTGGTTCCGGAGCCGCTCGAAGTGGATAACGGTCTCGTACATTACGAATTCATTCGCATGCCGGATTCATCCGGTTTCGGCGATTACACCGAAAGCGGCCAGGTGATTTCCGTCATCGATCCGGATGGCAAGAAGGGCAGCTATACGCATGCGATGTATCTCGACGACGAAGGTCCGATCGCGGGCGGCCGCGAAATCTGGGGCTTTCCGAAGAAGCTCGCGTCGCCGCGTCTTGGCGTCGATGGCAAGGACACGCTGCTCGGCACGCTCGACTACGGCATGCAACGCATCGCGACGGGCACGATGGGCTACAAGTATCGTCCGCTCGATCTCGAAGCCGAACGCAGGAAGCTCGCGGATACGCCGAACTATCTGCTGAAAGTGCTGCCGCATGTCGACGGCACTGCGCGCGTGTGCGAACTCGTGCGCTTCTTTCTGCGCGACGTGAGCGTGATCGGTGCATGGGAAGGTCCGGCCGCGCTCGAACTGCACGCTCATGCGCTCGCGCCGGTCGCTGATTTGCCGGTGCGCAAGGTCGTCGGCGCGCGGCATGTCATCGCGAATCTCACGCTCGATATCGGCGAAGTCGCATACGACTATCTCGCGCCGCCCGATGAACTCAAGCTCGCGGTCAACCAATAGCAACGGCAAAGGAGTATTCACATGGCACTGCAAGGAAAAGTCGCGCTCGTGACGGGCGCTGCGAGCGGCATCGGCGAACAGACGGCGCGCAAGCTCGCGACCGATGGCGCGGCGGTCGTCATCGCCGATCTGAATCTCGCGAATGCGCAGAAGGTTGCGGACAGCATCGTCGAAGCGGGCGGCAAGGCGATCGCCGTGTCGATGGACGTGACGAGCGAAGATGCCGTGAACGCGGGCATCGAAGAAACGGTGGCGAAGCTCGGCGGTATCGACGTGCTGGTATCGAACGCGGGCATTCAGATCGTCGCGCCGATCGAAGAGTATGCATACGCCGACTGGAAGAAGATGCTCGCGATCCATCTCGACGGCGCGTTTCTCACGACGAAAGCCGCGATCAGACATATGTACGCGTCGGGCAAGGGCGGCTCGATCATCTACATGGGATCGGTGCATTCGCATGAAGCGTCCAAGCTGAAGTCGGCCTATGTGACGGCCAAGCATGGTTTGCTCGGGCTCGCGCGCGTCGTCGCGAAGGAAGGCGGTCCGCGCGGCGTGCGCGCGAATGTCGTGTGTCCCGGTTTCGTGCGCACGCCGCTCGTCGAAAAGCAGATTCCCGAGCAGGCGAAGGCGCTCGGCATTTCGGAAGAAGAAGTCGTGAAGAACGTGATGCTGAAGGAAACGGTCGATGGCGAATTCACCACGGTCGCCGATGTCGCGAACACCGTCGCGTTCCTCGCGGGCTTCGAATCGAATGCGCTGACCGGGCAATCGGTCGTCGTGAGTCACGGCTGGTTCATGCAATAACGACAAGGAGAATCCATGCGCCGCAGTCAACGCAACACACTCACGCAGGCGAATCACGTCGCGCTGCCCGACTACGATGACGTTTGCCTCGTGCTGCAAGGCGGCGGCGCGCTGGGTTCGTATCAGGCCGGCGTGTTCGAAGGGCTCGCCGAAGTGGGCGTGGATCCGACATGGACCTCGGGCATTTCGATCGGCGCGTTGAATACCGCGATCATCGCGGGCAACGCGCCCGAGAATCGCGTGGCGGCGCTGCGTGGGTTCTGGAACACGATCTGCCAGCCCGCGGATCTCGTCGGGCATGTGGGCGCGTTCATGCCCGCCGCGTTCGGCTTCGCGAATATCGGCCGCAAGTTTTCGAGCATGTGGGCCGCGGCGCGCGCGCTCACCGAAGGGCAGAAGGGCTTCTTCTCGCCGCGCGTTCATTTGCCTTTGACGCATGCGAAGAGCAGGCGCCCAAGCGACGTGAGCTTTTACGATACGTCCGCGTTGCGCGCGACGCTGCTGCAGTTCGCCGATTTCGACCGCATCAACGATGGCGCGATGCGTGTATCGGTGGGCGCGGTGAACGTACGCACGGGCAATCTCGTCTACTTCGACAACACGAAGATGCGGCTCGAGCCCGAGCACTTCATGGCATCGGGTGCGTTGCCGCCGGGCTTTCCGGCTGTGGAGATCGACGGCGAGTTCTACTGGGACGGCGGGCTCGTATCGAATACGCCGTTGACGGAGATCATCCGCGAAAGTCAGCACAAGGACACGCTCGTGTTTCAGGTGGACCTGTGGAGCGCGCGCGGCACGTTGCCCGGCGATTTTCTCGATGTCAGCGAGCGCACGAAAGACATTCAGTATTCGAGCAGAACGCGCGCCATCACCGATTTCGTTTCGCATAACCAGAAGCATGCGCGGCTCATCAAGGAGCTGCTGGAGCATGTTCCGGAAAAGACGCGCCGCTCGCATCCGCTGCTGCGCGAGGCGCAGAAGGTCGCGGATGGCGGCGCGGTGAACGTCGTGCATCTCATCTACAAGAACAAGTTTTTCGAAGGGCACTACAAGGATTACGAGTTCAGCAACGATACGATGGACGAGCACTGGGCGAGCGGTCTGGAAGACATTCGCCGTTCGTTCGGACATCCGGAGTGGTTCGAGGTGCCGAGTCACGATCTCGGCTTCGTGACGCATGACGTGCATCGTTACGAACCCGCGCCGCAGGCGACCGCTGACATGCCGAAGGCGGCGGCGAACAAACTGGATGACGTGGTCGAAGGCGTTTGAAGCGTTGCGGCGTTTGAATTACTCTGGTTAGCCTCGTCACAACGCCTGCGAGGCAAGCCATGCCCGACTGGAAACCCGCGACTTACGCGTCCGTCAGTCCCTATCTCGTCTGCGCAAACGCGCCGGCGATCATCGCATTCCTCGAACGTGTCTTCGATGCACAACTGCTGCGCCGCTTCGATCGTCCCGACGGCTCGCTGATGCACGCCGAATTGCGTATCGACGATAGCGTCGTGATGATCGGCGGCGGCGCGACCGATCAGCAATCGCAGGGTCCGCACATCCACGTCTACGTGCGCGATGCGCAAGCCGTCTACGATCGCGCGCTCCGGCACGGCGCGCAAAGCGTGCAGGCGCCCGCGCGCAAACGCGACGACGACGACTTTCGCGGCGGCTTTCGCGATGCCGCCGGAACGACGTGGTGGGTCGCGACGCAATGACGGGTCAGCGCTTTTTTCGCTTCGCGCGCGCGGCCGGCGCACCGAGACTTTCGCGCAACGCATCGGTCAGCGTCTTGAGAAACTGATCGACGGCAGGCGGCAGACGCCGCTCGCGCATCACCGTGACCTGCAGCAGGCGCTCGTTGAGCAAAGGCTCGTCGATGGGCGTCGCGACGAGCGTCGGCGGGCCCGGATCGCCTTCGAGCGCGACCGCGCTGCCGAGCGTGATCGCGCCGGTGAGCGCGGCGAAATGATGCATCGCGCTCGAGTTGTTGCTCGTCAGAACCGGCTCGAGATGCACGCCGCGCGCCGAGCAGCACCAGTCGATCAGCTGGCGCACCGTCGTGCCGCGATCGAGCACGGCGGTCGGGTACTGAAGCACGTCATCGAGCGTGATGCTCGCCTTGCCCGCCAGCGGATGCGTCGGTGGCAGCAGCGCGCAGACCGGCGCCTTCACGCTGTATTCGACGCTCAGCGCGGTAGATGTCGATGTCGAAAACGCAAGGCCTACATCGACTTCGCCGCTCGCCACCCAATGCTCGACCTGTCCCGGCGTACCCGAACGCATCACGAAACGCGTGCCCGGATGCGCGCGATAGTGCGACGCCATCACGCTCGGCAAAAAGCAGCGCGTGAAACCCTCCGTGCAGCCGATACGCACGATCCCGAGCCCGAGCGCATGCATCTCCGATATCTCCGCGAGCACCGCGTCGCCGTCCATGAGCGCGCGGCGCGCGTGCTGCACGAGCAACTCGCCCGCTTCCGTCAGGATCATGCCGCGCGGCATGCGCTCGAATAGCGGCGTGCCCGCCTGTTCCTCCAGCTTCGCGATCTGCCGGCTGATCGCCGACACCGCGACGTGAAGCTGTTCCGATGCCGCCGCCAGCGAACCCGAGCGCGCGACTTCTACGAAGTATTTGAGAGCGATGCCATGCAGCACGATGCCTTCCCCGAGCGTTGCCTTTTTGGCAATGCTAGTCGCAAAATTTGAAATTGTCGCGAATTTTTGGCGTTTCTAGACTGGCCGGAATGAGTAGCCACAATCGCCCGGAGACGTCGTGAAAGAACATCAAGAAAGTCGTGAAGCCGCCATCGCCATCGCTTGCAAGATGTTCGATTCGGGCGCGTTCTTCGCGGATCTGCAGCGCCGCGTCGCGTTTCGCACCGAGAGCCAGAACGGGCGGAATCCCGCGCTGAACGCCTATCTCACCGATGAGATCAGCGACACGCTCGCGCGCCTCGGTTTTACGGCGCGCGTCGTCGAGAATCCGGTCGCGGGCGGCCCGCCGTTTTTGATCGCCGAACGCCACGAATCCGACGACTTGCCGACGGTGCTGACCTACGGTCATGGCGACGTCGTGCGCGGCTACGACGAGCAATGGCGCGCGGGCCTGAAGCCGTGGGACATCGTCGTCGACGAAGACCGCTGGTACGGCCGCGGCACCGCCGACAACAAAGGCCAGCATTCGGTCAATTTCGCGGCGCTCGCCGCGGTGTTGCAGGCGCGCGCAGGCAGGCTCGGCTACAACGTCAAGGTGATCTTCGAAACGGGCGAGGAGGTCGGCTCGCCGGGTCTCGATGAAGTCTGCGCCGCGCACAAGAATGCGCTCGCGGCGGATGTATTCATCGCGTCGGACGGGCCGCGCGTATCCGCCGAACGTCCGACGCTCTTTCTCGGCTCGCGCGGCGGCGTGCCGTTCGAACTGACGGTGAACCTCCGCGAAGGCGGACATCACTCCGGCAACTGGGGCGGCGTGCTGCGCAATCCGGCCGTCGTGCTGTCGCATGCGATCGCGAGTCTCGTCGACCGCAACGGCAGCATCGTCGTCGAAGGATTGCGGCCGCCGCCGATTTCCGATGCGGTGCGCGAAGCCCTCGCCGATATCGAACTGGGCCGCGACGAAAGCTCACCCGAGATCGATCCGACGTGGGGCGAGCCGGGCCTGACGCCGACCGAACGCGTGATCGGCTGGAACGCGCTCGAAGTGCTCGCGATGAAATCCGGCAACGCCGATGCACCCGTCAACGCGATTCCGCCGCTCGCGAAAGCGGTGTGCCAGTTGCGCTTCGTCGTCGGAACGGATTGGGAGAACCTGCAGACGCATCTCGAACGTCACTTCGCGCAGCACGGCTTCACCGAAGTGACCGTCAAGGCGACGCGCGGCACGCCCGCGACGCGCCTCGATCTCGACGATCCGTGGGTTCACTGGGCACTCGATTCGATGCGCGCGACGACCGGCAAGAAGCCCGCGCTGTTGCCGAACCTGGGCGGCACGGTGCCCAACGATGTCTTCGCGAAGACACTCGGCCTGCCGACGCTCTGGGTGCCGCATTCGTATCCCGCGTGCAACCAGCACGCGCCGAACGAACACGTGCTCGGCTCCGTCATGCGCGAATCGCTCGGCGTGATGGCGGGCCTCTGGTGGGACCTCGGCGAGATGGGCGCGGCGATCGTCGCCACGCGCGACGCGCATTGATCGAACGCCACTCATGACACGCTGACATCATGAACAAAAAGCCCCTGAGCCTGACGCAAATCGTGCTCGCGACTTCGGTCGGCAACGCGCTCGAATGGTTCGATATCGCGATCTATGCGTTTTTCGCGGTGTATATCGCGAAGAACTTCTTCCCGGCCGCGAACGAGACGGCGTCGATGCTGCTCACGTTCGGCTCGTTCGGCGCGTCGTATCTGGTGCGGCCGATAGGCGGCATGGTGCTCGGCGCATACGCCGACAAGCGCGGACGCAAGGCTGCGTTGATGATGTCGGTCGGGCTGATGATGATCGGCACGGCGATCATCGCGGTGATTCCGCCGTATGCGTCGATCGGATTGATCGCGCCCGCGGGCGTGTTCATCGCGCGCCTGATCCAGGGCTTTTCGGCGGGCGGCGAGTTCGGGCCGTCGACGGCCATGCTGATCGAGCACGCGCCGGATCGCCGTGGCCTGCTCGCGAGCTGGCAATTCGCGACGCAGGGGCTCGCGACCTTGCTCGCGTCGATTTTCGGCTTCGCGCTCGCCAAGCTGATGCCCGCCGCCGAGCTTGCCGCATGGGGCTGGCGCATTCCGTTCTTCTTCGGCTTGCTGATCGGACCGGCGGGTCTTTTCCTGCGCCGCTATCTCGAAGACGCGGCCGATTACACCGAAGCCGAGCACACGTCGACGCCCGTGCGCGATGTATTCACGCAGCAAAAGGCGCTGCTGCTCATCTCGATCGGCGCGCTGACGGTATCGACGGCGGTGAACTATCTGCTGCAATACGTGCCGACGTTCGCGATCCGCGAACTGCATCTCGATGCATCGACGGGTTTCGCCGCGAGCACCGTCGCGGGCCTGATGCTGACGCTGGTGACGCCTTTCGCGGGGCATCTCTCGGACAGGATCGGCCGCGTGAAGCAGATGTCGACGGCGGCGCTCCTGCTCTTCGTGACGGGCTATCCGGCGTTCGCGTATGTCGTTTCGCATGTGTCGGTGGCGTCGCTGTTCGCGCTCGTCGCGTGGCTCGCGCTGCTCAAGGCGATCTATTTCGGCGCGCTGCCGGCGTTGATGTCGGAGATCTTTCCCGTGTCGACGCGCGCGACGGGCATGTCGATCGGCTACAACATCGGCGTGACGGTGTTCGGCGGCTTCACGCCCGCGATCATCATCTGGCTCCTGAGCGCGACGGGCAGCAAGGCCGCGCCGAGCTTCTACATGATGTTCACGGCGGTGATCAGTCTCGCGGCGCTCGCGGCGGTGAGCCGCGGCAAGGTGCAGATGCGAGCGGCGAGCGCGGCCGCCTGAGTCCGCTTCTCTTTTTGATACGAACGCGCCGATTGCCGATGACATCGACAATCGGCGTTTCGCTTTGTATCGCACTGTATCTGCACCGAATCCCGACACACGGCGTTTCATAATCCGCTTTTCGCGAAACAAGCCAGATACGTCCGCGAGTTCAAATACCTCCAAGCCGAACGATTCGCAACACACGGCGAATCGCCAAGACGGCCTTCCATCAAAATTCACTGGAGGTAAATCATGAAAGTCATCCAATCGCTGATCGTCGCCGCTGCCGTCGCGCTTCCGGTTCTTTCGTTCGCTCAGTCGAATCAGCCGATCACCCGCGCCGAAGTGCGTGCGCAACTCGTCGAGCTGGAAAAGGCGGGCTACGACCCGGCAAGCGATCAGACGCAATATCCGCAAAACATCCAGGCCGCGCAAGCGCGCGTGGACGCCGCGAAGGGCCTGACGGCATACGGCGCGCCGGCGAACGGCAACGTCGCGTCGGGCACGCGTTCGGCGGATACGGATGTCATCGGACTCGGCCCGGTTTTCGCGAAGCCGTAATCGCACGGATTTAACGAATTAGAAAGCCCGGACGAAATTGCTCGTCCGGGCTCGACGCGTTTCTGTCAATAACGTATTACGCCACGGTTTCAAGGTCCCGCAGACGATACACTCTCGCTACAAAATCCTATTTTCGACGGCATGCGACGTGCTTCGATTGGTCGAGCGCGGAAAATGGGTATCATCCATCTCCGCCCCGCGCGGATTTAGCCGAACGTAACAATGTATCGCAGTGTTTTGAGTGCGACGCCACTGATTTTCGAGGCGCTTATGCCCACAGACGTAGACAACATCACCGACGAGCAAATCGCGTCGATCGCCGATCGACTGACCGAAGAAGGTCGCAAGGTTTCTCCCTTGACGGTTTGGGCGGAGGCCGGAAACGGCTCCGTCGTCGCCATCGCGGCCGGCCTGCAGCGCTGGCGCGAGGCGCGGTCCCCGGACATGCCGCAGCAGCAGGCACCGACCGGACTGCCCGACGACCTTGCCGAGACGCTCGTGAATGTCGCGCGGCGGCTTTGGACCGTCTCGCGCGACGAAACCGAGCGGATGTCCGGACAGCGGCTGTCCGCCGTGAGCCAGCGGCTCTCGACCGCGCTTGCGGAGCGCGACGAGGCGCTCGCCGAATTCCAGAAGACCGGCGACGAGGCCGCGAAGAACCGCCAGCAAATGATGGAAATGCTGAGCGCATTGCGGGCGTCCGAGGAATCGGTCGTTCGACTGCGCGAAGAGGCCGATGCAGCCACGATACGCGCGCAGACCGCAGAGACGCGCATCGAGGAAGCGGCGCAGCGCGCGTCGGCGGAGCGTGCCCAATTGGAAACCGTGAACGCATCGCTCGAAGAAGAGCGGCGGGCGAAAGAAGCGCTGAACGCGGCGCTGGCGGCCAAGGACGAGGACATCGCACGCATCGCGCAAGAGCGCGATCAGGCACGCGAGCAGCAGGCGAATCTGCATGCGTCGCTTGCGGGCAAGGACGAGGAGCTTGCGCGCATCGTTGACGAGCGCAATCAGGCACGGCAGCAGCACGAGCAATTGAGCGCGTCGCTTGCGAGCAAGGATGAAGAACTCGCGCGTATCGCGGAAGAGCGCGATCAGGCGCGGCAGCAGCACGAGCAATTGAGCGCGTCGCTTGCGGGCAAGGATGAAGAACTCGCGCGTATCGCGGAAGAGCGCGATCAGGCGCGTCAGCAGCACGAGCAGTTGAGCGCGTCGCTTGCGGCCAAGGATGAAGAACTCGCGCGCATCGCCGAGGAGCGCGATCAGGCGCGTCAGCAGCATGAAGCGCTTGGCCTCGTATCGCAGGAAAAATCGGCGGAAGCCGAGCGCCTGTTGCAGGACCTCAACGCGGCGCATACGCGTGCGCAGGCCGCCGAAGCGCAGGCGAGAGAAAACCTCGCGCGCATCGCCGCGCTGGAAGCGGAACTGAACGACGCGCGCAGCGCACTGGCAGCGGAGCGCGAAAGCGCGGCTGCGCGCGGCGCGGAAGTTTCGGCGCAGCGGGAACATGCCGAGCGCATCGGCGCCGAGCTGGACGAAGCCCGCAAGCAGGTCAGCGCACTGATGGAAGAAAAGGCCGAGCAGGGCGCGGAACTCGCGCGCGTATCGAACGATGTCAACGCGTTGCGCGAACGCGCCGAAGCCGCCGAGAGAAACGCGACCGATCTCGCGAAGCGTCTCGTCGAAAAGGAGCAGGGCGACGAGTCCGAGCTGGCATCGCTGCAGCGTCAGGTGGCGGCGCAGGCGAAGGCGCATTCGAAGGCCTACGACGACCTTCGCGCCAATGCCGAGCAGTGGGTCACGTACGCGAAGGACCTGCGCCAGCGCCTCGACGTGGCGAACGAGAAGATCCTTTTCATCGATGCCCGCAGCACGGGCGAGGTCGCGCTGATGCGGCGGCTCGCGGTCGAACTGGAGCGCCTGAAGCCGGATCACGAGCTCGTGTTCCGCGAGGCGCAGCAGAAGCTGATCGGCGACAAGATGGCGCAACAGCTCGCGCAGAAGGGCTATCGCTACGATCCGGCCACGGCGGTGATGTCGAAGATCGAAACGTGAGATCCGCGTGACGATGCATACGCGGACCCTCACCGTCACCGTCGATCGCGACTGGCGCGAGCTTTACGACGCGATCTGGCGTCCGGAAGTCTTCCCGACGTGGGCGTCCGGACTGGCGCAGTCGACGCTCGAAGACATGGGCGATCACTGGCGCGCACGCGGTCCGGCAGGCGAAGTGACGATCCGCTTCACCGAGCACAACGCGTTCGGAATCATGGATCATCGCGTCGGTCTGCCGGATGGCGGCGAGGTCTACGTTCCGTTGCGCGTGTATCAGAACGGCGCGGGCGCCGATATCGCGCTCACGCTGTTCCGCCAGCCCGGCATGTCCGATGACACATTCGCCGCCGACGCCGACTGGGTCCGCCGCGATCTCGCCGCGCTTGCGGCCCGTTACGGCAAGCGCTGATTTTCGCGTATCCCTTCCAGTCAACGCCGGCAAGCTATCATGTGGTCATTCCAAACATGCCGCACGGGCTGGAGAACCATATGGCTGGACCTCAGGAAAGCGTCAGCATGGCGTTGTTCTGCGACTTCGAGAACGTCGCGCTCGGCGTTCGCGATGCGAAGTACGAAAAATTCGATATCAGACCCGTGCTCGAACGCCTGCTGCTGAAGGGAAGCATCGTCGTCAAAAAGGCTTATTGCGACTGGGACCGCTACAAGGGCTTCAAATCGGCGATGCACGAGGCCAGCTTCGAGATGATCGAGATTCCGCACGTGCGTCAGTCCGGCAAGAATTCCGCCGATATCCGTCTCGTCGTCGATGCACTCGATCTCTGCTACACGAAAGCGCACGTCGATACGTTCGTCATCATCAGCGGCGATTCGGACTTCTCGCCGCTCGTGTCGAAACTGCGTGAGAACGCGAAGAAAGTCATCGGCGTGGGCGTGAAGCAATCGACGTCGGATCTGCTCGTCGCGAACTGCGACGAGTTCATCTTCTACGACGACCTCGTGCGCGAGCAGCAACGCGCCATCGCCAAGCGCGAACAGCGCGATGCGAAGCGCGCGTCCGACGAAGAGCGGCAACCGAAGCAGGAGATGGAATCGCGCAAGTCGCACGCGATCGCGATTACCGTCGAGACCTTCGAGGCGCTCGCATCGGAACGCGGCGAGAGCGGCAAGATCTGGGCATCGGTGCTGAAGAGCGCCATCAAGCGCCGCAAGCCGGGTTTCAGCGAGACGCAATACGGCTTTCGCGCGTTCGGCAATCTGCTCGACGAAGCGCAATCTCGCGGTCTGCTTGAAGTCGGCCGCGACGATAAATCCGGCGCGTTCGTGTTTCGTTCTGCTCACACGGCTCAGGTCGCGCCGATGGACGTGAGACCGAGCGAGCCGCCAGCGGTCGCGCCCGCTAAAGAACACGAGGGAGCGGCGAACGGCCGGCGCAAGGAGAAACGCGGCGGGAGAAAGTCTGCACGCGTGGCGGCGCCCGAACCTGTGTTCGTCGTCGAAGAAGCGCCGGCGCCCGTCGAGGTCGAAACGCCCGAGCCGTCGCAGGAACACGCGTCCGCTCCCGAGCCTGCACCGAAAAAGCCCGCCGCGCCGCGCCGGTCGCGCAAGACCGCGGCGAAACGAAGCGCCGCCGCCGACGTGCCGCATGAAAGCGCTGCGCCCGTCGCCGAGCCCGATGCCGAAGCGAAGGCGGAGAAGCCATCGCGCAAGCCGTCATCGCGGGGCAACCGCTCGCGCAAGACTGCCGACAAGCCGGTCGAATCGTGATGCCACGGCGCGTCAGCCGGTACGCTGCTCCGCCGTCGCCGACGCATCTTGCTCTTGAACGCGCACGGCGGCGTGCTCTTCGGCGCGCCAGCGCTGCCGCGAGCGATACATCGTCGCGACCGCGATGCGCGCCATCTTCACCCAGCCCGAGTGACGCGGGTCCGCGAGCATGCTGAGCGCGCGCGCATAGTCGAGCGTGAGGCCGGGCGTCCAGGCCATCGTCGCAGCGCGTTTGCGAACTTGCGCGGCGACCCACAACTCGGGCGTCGTCATGATACGCACGAGCGGCTTCCATCCGCCGCCTTTGCCCCACACGCGCGCCGACGCGCCTTCGATCGCCGCTTCCAGCGCCCGCGCCACGGAACTCGAACAGTTGCGGTACGTGAGGTTGTACGTCGTGTCGCGCCGATACTCCTGCCAGAAGCGCGCGAGCCGCGCCGGATCGTAATTGCGGATACGCACCTGCTGCGTCGACGGACACCACGCCTTCGATTCCGTTTCGTAGTCCGGCTGAAAGAGGCCGGGCACGTCGTTCTCGCGCGTCGCGCGCAACGTGCGTGAGAATTCGTCCGGCGACCGGTCGATTTCGACCGCCGGATAGAGGCTGATGTACACGCCCTCGGGCGTCTCCAGCGCCGCATGGCCGGTCGAGATCGTGCCGTTCCTGTCGACGGCGGCGATATAGCGATCGATGATCAATTGCCTGCGCGGTTGCGACTTCGCCGTGCCGACGGGCGTCCACACATGCACCGTCAGCGCGGCTTCGCCGGGCGCGGGCGGGCCGTCCCAGACCGCGCCTGCGAACGATGGCGCGGCGGGCTTCGCGTCGTCGTGAGCGGAGTGGGTTGCACCGTCATCGACGGCGGGGTTCGCCGCCATGCGCCGCACGCGCGCCGCGAGCAGGATCATGTTCCAGCCGCCGAAGAAAAGCCCGAACGCGACGCAATACGCGACCGTGCCCGCATAGTGATCCGGATACGGCTGATAGAAGAAGATCGCGATGGCGATCTCGAGCACGCCGCCCGCCATCGCGATACGCCATTTGCGAAAGCGGACCACGCGCGCGGAAATGATCTGGAGCGCGCCATCGACGAGAAAAAGCGTGCCGAAGATGAGCGACAGCACGAAATTGCCGTGCTCGCCGCCGAACAGCACGAGCAGCGCCGAGAGGCAGAAAGTCGCGCCCTTCACGTAGCGCAGCTTGCGCTGGCCGCCCATGCCGGTCCACGCGACGGCCAGCGTGGCGAGGCCTTCGAGCAGCATCAGCAGCACGAAGGGGACGATGGGAAAGTACAGGGAACCGTCGAGCGCGTCGATGAAGATGACGCCGCCGAGCGCGATGCTGAGCAGGCCGAGCGTCATCACCGAGCGCCAGCGCGTGCGCAGATAGTCGACGCCGAGAAGAATCATCACGAGCCGAACCATCGCTTCCTCCGTCTGGTCATTCGACGCCTCGTGCGCGACACGCGCGGCCACACACTATATAAGCCATGGACGGCGGATACGGCAAGAAGCGCAAACCCCAGACGAATGTGCGCGGCGTCGTGCGTGCTGCACGACGCCGCGCGATTTTCACCTACTGCACCGCATGCTTCGCGGCATCTTCGATCACGGCCGCGACCTGCTGCGGCTTCGATTCGTACACGGAATGGCTCGCGCCCGGAATGACCGTGATGTGACTGTGCGCGCGTTCGTAGTACCAGCGTTCGAGATCCGGATTGATGATCTTGTCGCCGCCCGCCACGATGCCCCAGCTCGGTTTCGTCGTCCACGCCGCGGCGGAGAGCGGCGTCGTGAAGACTTGCGCCGCAGTCAGGATCTGCGAGCGCGATTCGAACGTCGCTTGCCTGAGCGGAAGATCGGCGGCGAAGTCTTTCGGGAAGACGGCGGGATTCAGATACGTGTAGCCGTCCGCGGTCTTTTCGACGGCGTTCGTCTGCTTCGCGAGGAAGCTCGGCGTCTTCTTGCCGAGCGCGCCTTCGTCCTCGCCGACGTTCGGCGCATGCGCCGCGACATAGACGAGCCCGGCGACGTTCGGATGCACGCCCGCTTCCGTGATGACCGACCCGCCGTAACTATGACCGACGAGAATCGTCGGACTGTTCTGCAGGTCGAGCACGCGCTTGGTCGCGGCGACGTCCGCGTCGAGCGAGGTGAGTGGCTCCTGCACCATCGTGACGTGATAGCCGTCGCGCGTCAGGATGTCGTAGACCGGCTTCCATCCCGAGCCGTCGACCCATGCGCCATGCACGAGGACGATGTTCTTGATCGGCGCATGCGTTTGCGCGGATACATTCGCCGATGCCAACACGCCAGCCGATAACGCCAGTGCCGACGCGACTTGCAAAATTCGCTTCATGAAAGACTCCGCTAGTGCGAACGATGGATCAGCTGCCGAAGAACGGCTGGCAGAAGTCGGCCGGACCGACGCACGCGTTGTTCATCGCGGCATGCTTCGACGCGCTCGCTGCCGATGCGCTCGTGCCGGTCCGTACGCCGCCATAGGCTTGCGATGCGTCGGTGTGTTGCGCGGCGATTTTGCCTTCCGCTGCCTGAATGTCCGCGGGGTAATACGGATCGCTCGCAATCGCGGGGTTATAGCCGGCTTGCTCGACGGCGACGAGATCGGCACGGACTTGAGCGCGCGTAACGGGGCCGTTCGATTGCGCGAATGCGATCGCGGGCGCGGCGAGCGTGGCGACAACGAGAGAGAGGCTGACGAGGTACTTGTTCATGATCGACTCCAAGGTGGATTGAGTGATGCGATTGATCGGGTATCCGAAATAATGGATGTTCTTCGGTTTCCCTCGATAAGGCCGTTGGTCTGCGTTCGCGTTTCGACCTTGACGACACTGTATCGGCCACGGAACGGCTCGACTACACCTACGAAGGAGCGTGCGTGCACCAACCTTCGATGCATCGATTAAACGTTCGCGTGGCGTGCGCGCCGTGAATCCAGCCGTCTGTCTGATGCGCTCATACGAAGGTGTTAGTTTTCGCGGGCGCAGCCGCCGCGCGCATTAAACCTTGATATAGGCCGGCGCAACCATCGGGCAGTTGGCGCGCGATTTCGGTTTCATTACCTTGGAGTGGCGATGCCGATTCCACGTATTTCTTCGACAAGGAGCCGAACATGGCTGAAGCTGCACTCGCCCTCGATCCGTGGGCGCGAACGATCTTCCTGCTGACATCGTTGAGTGATGGCGCGAGCTTCGAAGCGCCTTCGCCGAGGCGTCCTTTCGCGCAAGGCGGCGATCAACGCGTCGCGGTGAAGCTGATCGAGCGGCCATCGAGCACGACGGCGACGATCGAATGGCGCGACTCGACGCGCTGCTGTTATGGCGATCAGGTGTGGCGTGCGATGCGCGCGCGCACCGTCGGCGTATGCGCGATGAGCGGCGTCGAGATTCGTCGCGGCGATCGTGTTTATGCGCCGAATCCGCGTCCGGTTCCGGGCAATGCGGGCGCGATGATTCTCGCGTCGGTGCTCGATGAGCTGACACCGTCCTGAACTCGTCAGACGAAATCAGTCGATGCCGACGCCCCAGAAACGCGTCATGCCGAATCGATCGATCCTGAAGCCCGTCACATTGTGCGCGACCGGCTGATAAACGGTCGCGTGCGCAATCGGCGTGAACGGAACCTGTTCCTTGAAGATTCTCTGCGCTTGCTGATAGCGCGCGGTGCGTGCATCGATATCGAGCGTGGCCCGCGCTTCCTTGATGAGATCGTCGTAGGGCTTGTAGCACCACTTCGCGAAGTTGCCGCCCTTCACGGCGTCGCAGCCGAGGAGCACGCCGAGCCAGTCGTCCGGATCGCCATAGTTGCCGCTCCATCCGATGAGTAGCGCGTCATGCTCGCCGGCGCGCGCACGGCGTACGTACTCGCCCATTTCGTACGTGACGATCTCCGCCTGCACGCCGATCTTCGCCCAGTCCGCCTGAATCATCTCCGCCATGAGCCGCGCGTTCGGGTTGTACGCGCGTTGCACCGGCATCGCCCATAGCCTGAGTTTGAGTCCGTTCGCGTGACCCGCTTGCGCGAGCAACGCTTTCGCGCGTGCCGGATCGTACGGCGCGTCGCGAATGCCGAAGTCGTAGCCCCATTGCATCGGCGGCATCGGATTGGTTGCGGCGCGCGCGGTGCCTTGATAGACGGCGTCGAGTATCGCGTGCTTGTCGATCGACATGTCGAGCGCGCGGCGCACGGTCACGTCGTCGAGCGGCGCTCTGGACGTGTTGTAGGCGAGATAGCCCAGATTGAACCCCGGTTGATTCACGTCTTGCAGGCGCGCGTCTTTCCTGATCGACGCGATGTCGGCGGGACGCGGATAGCTCATCACCTGACATTCGCCCTGCCTGAGCTTTTGCAGGCGCACCATCGGATCGGTGGTGATCGCGAACGTCAGCGATTTCAGCCGGACGATGTTCGCCTTCCAGTATTGCGTGTTGCCCGCGAAGCGGATCGTCGCGTCTTTCGCGTAGTCGATAAACACGAAAGGACCGGTGCCGACCGGATGCCAGTTGATGTCGCTCGCGCGGCCCGCGGCGAGCAGCTTGTCGGCGTATTCGCGCGAAAGTATCGACGCGAAGGGCATCGCCATTTTCTGCAGGAAAGGCGCATCGATTCGTGCGAGCGTGAAGCGCACCGTATAGGGATCGGGCGCGTCGATGCGCTCGATGTTCGTCGCGAGACCGAGGTCGCGGAAATACGGAAACGACACGGGATAAGCGCGGCGAAACGGATGCTGTGCATCGCGCATGCGCTCGAACGTGAACACGACGTCGTCGGCGTTGAATTCGCGCGTCGGCGTGAAGTAGCCAGTCGTATGAAACTTGACGCCGTGGCGCAGATAAAACGTGTATTGAAGGCCATCCGGTGAGCGTTCCCACGACTGCGCGAGCCCCGGCTCGATATCGCCGTTTTCCCGATCGAACTCCACGAGCCGGTTGTAGACGGTATAGCCCGCCGCGCTCGCTTCGATCGACGACGTGAATTGCGCATCGTCGAATCCGGCGGGGCTGGCTTCGGAGCAGTACACGAGGCTTTTGTCGGGCACGCGCTGCTGCGCGGCGGCGAAATCGGCGATGCAGGCTTGCGCGACCAGCAGCGCATGAATCGCCCGCCATGCGCGCTTGCTTTTGCCTGTCATATGCGTGGCCTCGCAGTGTGCCGATGGCGAATGCAGTATAGGCAGCGCAGCACGCTCTTACAATTTGCGCACGGCATGCGCGCTTCGCATGACGAACGTTCGACCATCGCGCATGAGCGCGCGAGTCGGTATAGCATGCATCGCATGAAGATACTGTTGACCGGACCGGCGGGGCTGTTTCGCGAGGGCGTCGCGGCGCTCCTGCGGGGATTCGCGCAGGATGCCGAAGTGCACGCGGCCGACCGTCTTCCCGATCGATGGCCGGACGAACGCAAGCCCGATTGCATCGTCATGGACGGCGATCGTCTGAACGATGTCCGCGCGCAACTCGACGCCGCGCGCGAACGTGTCGGAACGACGCCCGTGATCGTGCTGTTGAGCATGGCCACGCGCGAGCAAGTCGATGAACTGATCGCGACGGGCGTCGCGGGATGTGTCGAGAAATCCGCTTCGGCAGAGCTTCTTTTTGGTGCGATCGGCCTCGTGCTGGCAGGCGGCGTTTCGCTGCCGCGCTCGCTGCTTTCGTCGGAGAGAAGCGAATTGCGCATGCCGTCCGGAAACGTCGCGCCGGACCCGAACCTGCATCTGACGCCGCGTCAGCTCGAAGTGCTCGCGCTGCTCGCTCGCGGACGCTCCAACAAGACGATCGCGCGCGAACTCGATGTCGCCGAGGCCACGGTCAAGACGCATCTCACGACGATATTCAAGGCGCTGAACGTATCGAGCCGTGGCGAAGCGAGCGCGGTTGCGGCGCGCATGGCGAAGATCCGCGAGACGCAGGTCGATCACGCCATCAGCGGTCAGCTTCAGGTCGCGCGCCTGCTCGCCAGAATGGAAAGCCAGCGTTTCCGGCCCGGCGAAGTGCTGTTTCGCAAAGGCGATCCGAGCGGCCAGATGTTCTACGTCGAGAAGGGCACGGTGCGGCTTTCGGAGCTCGGCATCGAACTGGGCGCGGGCACGGTGCTCGGCGAAATCGGGCTCTTTTCGCCGGAGCATCGGCGCACGTCGACGGTGATCTGCAAGACGGACTGCGAGATGCGAACCGTTTCCGCCGCCGATGCCATTCGGCTCTACTATCAGGAGCCCGAATTCGCGCTTTATCTGGTCCAGCTCATCGCGAGCCGGCTACAGGCCGACAAGGATCGAGGCGCTTAGGAACGCTTCCGTACATAGTGCGGAAAAGGCGCCTTGCTATTCACCGATGCAATGACTACGTTATGGTGTGCGGCAGACATTTCGTGACCCGAAACATCGGACGCGAGTAAAAGATGCCGGGCGTCGCGGCCATTCAAATCATCATCAAACACCGCGCGAGACCCGCGTCTGCCGTCCTGCCGCGCTTGATGCGATCTCGGTGAGAGCATGGGCCATCCGTTATCGAACGGACGCGCCGTCGATCGGTCTTGAAAGTATGAACGCGGAACTTGCCGGTACGGCCAATGTGTTGCAACGCGTCGTGCGTACGATCCTGTTCGCCGATCTCGTCGAGTCGTGCCGGCTCGCCGAAGCGGACGAAGCGGGAACGGCCGCGCGCTGGCGCAATCTGCGCGCGGTCATTGAAAACCGCATCGTGCCGGAGCATCAGGGGCGGCTGATCCGCACCGAAGGCGACGGCCTCATGATGCTGTTCGAGCACGCGTTGCCGGCGGCGCGTTGCGCGCTCGACATTCAGGCGGCGTGCAGGGCGAGCGCGGCCGATCGCGGCGACGGCAACGCCGGGGCCGAGCCGCTCATGTTGCGCGAGAGTCTGCACGAGACCGAGCTTTTCGCGGACGAGCGCGACGTCTACGGACGCGGCGTGAATCTGGCCGCGCGTCTCTACAACCTCGCCGGACCCGGCGAAATCGTGATGTCGGATTGCGTGCAGGCGCGGCTCGCGGGCGTTTTCGACGCGTGCATCGAGGATCTCGGCGAGTGTCATCTGCGGCATCTGGCGCATCCGGTGCACGCGTTCCGTCTCGGCGGACCGGGGCCGCGTCCGGTGATCGCGCCGAACGCCATCGGCGCGGCGGTGCTGCGGCCTTCGATCGCGGTGATTCCGTTCGCGTCGCGCTGCCTCGACGCGAGCCATGACGTGCTCGGGGAGATTCTCGCCGACGACATCATCATCGGTCTCTCGGGCAGCGACGAACTGCGCGTGATCTCTCGGCTATCCACGAGCGCGTTGCGTGACCGGAGCGCGAACGCGTCGCAGGCGGGCGCGCTGCTCGATGCGCGCTACGTGCTGTCGGGCGCGTATCGCACGCATGGCGGCAAGATCGTGCTCGCCGTCGAACTCGCCGATACCAAACTCGCTTGCGTCGTCTGGGGCGAAACGCTCACCGACAGCATCGACGCCGTCATCGCGGGCGAAAGCACGCTCGTCGCGCACATTCATACGTCGGTTGGCACGCGGATCGTGGCGCACGAGCTCGAACGCACGCGCAGCCAGTCGCTGCCGACGCTCGAAAGCTCGACCTTGCTGCTCGGCTCGATTGCGCTGATGCATCGCGGCGTGCGCGACGAATTCGAGCGCGCCGGCCAGATGCTCGACGTGCTCGCGGAACGCGCGCGCGGCCAGGCGACGCCTTACGCATGGCTCGCGAAATGGCACGTGCTGCGCTTCAATCGCGGCTGGACGACGGACCGCGTCGGCGAGGCGCATTCCGCGCTCGCCTGCTCGCGGCGCGCGCTCGACGCCGATTCGCGCTCGTCGATGGCGCTCGCGGTCGAAGGTTTCGTCCGCACGAATCTGCTCAAGCAGCTCGATGCCGGCGAGGATTGCTACGAGCGCGCGCTGGAGGCGAATCCCAACGATTCGCTCGCGTGGCTGCTCAAGGGAACGCTTCATGCATTCAAGGGCGAGGGCGACGAAGCCGTCGCGGCGACGGGACATGCGCTCGCGCTCTCGCCGCTCGATCCGCTGAAGAGTTTCTACGAGTCGCTCTGCGCGACGGCGGCGCTTTCCGCGCGCCAGTACGAGCGCGTGATCGAACTCGCGGAGCATTCGCTGCGCAACGGGCCGAATAACACGTCGACCTTGCGCGCGCTCGCGATCGCGCAGGCGGAACTCGGTCTCGTCGACGATGCGCGGCTCACGATCCGCAAGGTGCTCGCGATCGAGCCGCATCTCACCGTGCGCGGCTTTCTGGAGCGTTCGCCGAGCGCGGCGTTCGAGACGGGCCGCATCTGGTCGGACGCGCTGCGGCGCGCGGGTTTGCCGTTGCAGTAGCCCGCAGGCATTCCTGACGAAGCAAAGAGGTGAACGAATGGCGACTCTCGGCG
>Ga0182736_1001179_pt1 | contig 28064 bp, 26 predicted proteins | sample eDN5th30CKraftBY_FD_128882 | JGI IMG/M metagenome (GOLD analysis project Ga0182736, IMG submission 128882) | Enriched backyard soil microbial communities from Emeryville, California, USA - eDNA 5th pass 30_C Kraft BY (version 2) (version 2) | ecosystem: Environmental > Terrestrial > Soil >...
GGCCACCGTGGTGCGCCGGAAACCCTTGTCGACGAACAGCCTGCGGGCCGAGGCGAGCACCGCTGCCCGCGTCCGCGCCGCGCCCTCCTCGCGGCGCGGCGCCCGGTACGCCCGCCGGGCCTTGACGTCACCGCTCACGTGGCCGATCATACAACTATTCGTCCGAAGTCGTTTCGGACCAAAATAGCGGGAGGTCGTCATGGTCTACGCCTTCGTGCAGGACGTCCCGATCGGCGAGGAGCTCTACCGGCGGATCGTCGAGGAGCTCGGGCCCGAACCGATGGAGGGCTCCCTGCTGCACCTGTGCGTGCGGCGGCCCGACGGCGGCCTGCGCTACATCGACGTGTGGACCGACGAGCAGGCCTGCGCCCGCGCGTTCGACGAACGCATCCACCCCGCGGTCGACCGGGCCTTCGGCGGCTCCCGGCCGGGCGCGGAACCGACGGTCGACCGCCTCGAGGTCATCGACGCGAGCGGCGCCCTCCTACCCCTGTGAGTGGCGGCTCGGGCTCACGCGGCGGCGGGCTCGGGTTCGGGGTCGGGCTCCGGCCCCTCGGTGAACTGCGTGCGGTGCAGGTCGGCGTAGCGGCCGCCGGCGGCGAGCAGCTCGTCGTGCGTGCCGCTCTCGACGATCCGCCCCTCCTCGACGACGAGGATCCGGTCGGCCGCGCGGACCGTCGACAGCCGGTGGGCGATGACGATCGCGGTGCGCCCGGCCAGTGCCTCGCCGAGGGCCTCCTGGACCTGGGCCTCCGACGTCGAGTCGAGGTGCGCGGTCGCCTCGTCGAGCACCACGACGCGGGGCCGGGCCAGCAGGAGCCGCGCGATGGTCAGCCGTTGGCGTTCGCCGCCGGAGAGCCGGTAGCCGCGCTCGCCGACGACCGTGTCGAGACCGTCGGGCAGCGCGGCGACGAGCCCCTCGAGCCGGGCCCGGCGCAGCGCCTCCCACACCTGCGTGTCGGTCGCGTCCGGGGCGGCGAGCAACAGGTTGGCCCGGATCGTGTCGTGGAACAGGTGCCCGTCCTGCGTCACGACGCCCACCGTCGCGCGCACCGAGTCCGAGCTCAGCTCCCGGACGTCGACGCCGGCGAGCCGCACCGCACCGGAGTCCACGTCGTAGAGCCGGGGGAGCAGCGAGCCCATCGTCGACTTCCCGGCCCCCGACGAGCCGACGACCGCGATCAGCTGCCCGGGCTCGGCGCGGAACGAGACGTCGTGCAGGACCTCCACCCCGCCGCGGGTGTCGAGCGTCGCGACGTCCTCCAACGACGCCAGCGACACCTTCGACGCCGCCGGGTAGCCGAACCGGACGTGGTCGAACTCGACCGAGACGGGGCCGTCGGGCACCTCGCGGGCGTCGGGTGCGTCGACGATCAGGGGTTGCAGGTCCAGCACCTCGATCACCCGCTCGAAGCTGACCAGGGCGCTCATCACCTCGACCCGCGCGCCGGCCAGCGCCGTCAGCGGGGCGTAGAGGCGGGTCAACAGCATCCCGAGCGAGACGACGGCGCCGGCCTCGAGCGACCCGACCAGCGCCAGCGTCCCGCCGAGGCCGTAGACCAGCGCCAGCGCGAGCGCCGAGACCAGCGTCAGCGCGGTGACGAACACCCACTGCACCATCGCGGTCCGGACGCCGATGTCGCGGACCCGGCGGGCGCGTGCGGCGAACTCGGCCGACTCGTCGGCGGGCCGGCCGAACAGCTTGACCAGCGTGGCGCCGGGCGCGGAGAAGCGCTCGGTCATCTGCGTGGTCATCGCGGCGTTGTGGTCGGCACCCTCGCGCTGGAGCCGGGCGAGCCTGCGGCCCATCCGTCGCGCCGGGAGGACGAACACGGGCAGCAGCACCAGCGCGAGCAGGGTGATCTGCCAGGAGATCTGCAGCATGACGACGAGCGTCAGCGCCAGCGTCACGACGTTGCCGACGACGCCGGACAGCGTGTCGCTGAACGCGCGCTGGGCGCCGAGCACGTCGTTGTTGAGCCGGCTGACGAGTGCGCCGGTCCGGGTACGGGTGAAGAACGCGACCGGCATGCGCTGGACGTGGTCGAACACCGCCGTGCGCAGCTGCAGGATCAGGCCCTCGCCGATCGTCGCCGACAGCTTGCGGGTGACCAGCCCCAGCGCCGCCTCGGCGATCGCGATCGCGGCGATCAGGACCGCCAGGCCGCCGACGACGCCGACGGGTCCGTGGCCGACGATCGTGTCGACGACGCGTCCCGCCAGCAGCGGCGTCGCGACCGCCAGCACCGCGCCGACGATGCTGAGCAGCACGAACAGGGCGAGCCGCCGATGATGGGGGCGGGCGAACCCGGCGATCCGGCGAGCGGTGACGCGGGTCGGGGCGCGGCGGGTTCCGGGATCGGTCGTCGCCGTGCGCAGCGCGGACCAGGTGCTGACGTCCATGGCCGCCGACGATAGGAGCTGTACCTCACTTCAGGTCAACTCCGTCGGGCGGCCGTGCCCGCTCACGGGCCACCCGCCGCGGATTGGCCCTGGTCGAACAGGCCACCGCGAGCGCAGGATCGGACGGTGCCCCGCCCGGATCTCCGCCCGCTCCCCGTCACCACCGCCCCGTTGCGGCGGATCCCGCAGCTCCTCCTCGGGCTCTGCCTCTACGGCACCAGCATGGCGATGCAGGTCCACGCGGCGCTCGGCCTCAACCCCTGGGACGTGCTCCACCAAGGCCTGACGACGCGGATCCCGCTCAGCTTCGGCGTCGTCACCGCGATCACGGGCGGGGTCGTCCTGCTGCTGTGGATCCCGCTGCGGCAGCGGATGGGCGTCGGGACGGTCGCGAACGTCGTCGTCATCGCGTTCTCCGTCGACGTCGCGCTGAGCCTGCTCCCGCAGCCGGTCGGCATCGGGTGGCGGATCGCGATGATGGCGGGCGGCATCGTCCTCAACGGCGTCGCCTCGGCGGCCTACATCGGCGCCCGTCTCGGCCCCGGTCCCCGCGACGGTCTGATGACGGGCCTCGCGGCCCGCACCGGCCGGTCGATCCGCCTGGTGCGCACCGGGATCGAGGTCGTCGTGCTCGGGACGGGCTGGCTGCTCGGCGGCACCGTCGGCGTCGGGACGGTGCTCTACGCCCTCGCGATCGGCCCGCTCACCCAGCTGTTCCTGCCGCTGTTCACCGTCCGCGACCGGCGCGCCGCGGCGCCCGGCACCCCGGCCGTCCCGCCCGACGCGGCGCCGGGAACGCTGGCAGCATGACCGTCACCGGACTCGCTCGTGCCATCGTCTCCGTCGCCGATCTCGACGCGGCCCTGCGCTTCTACCGCGACGTGCTCGGTCTCCCGGTGGTCGCGCCGGCGCCCGACGTCGCGATGCTCGCGCTGCCCGGCGGGACCGACCTGATGCTGCACCAGCGCCCGTCGCGGCCCAGCGACGCCGGGGTGGCGTTGAGCTTCGCGGTCGACGACGTCGACGCCACCGTCGACGCCGCCGTGAGCGCGGGCTGCGGCGTGCTCGACGCCCCGGCCGACCAGCCGTGGGGCGAGCGTCAGGCCGTGCTCACCGACCCGGACGGGCACGTCGTCTGCGTGGTCGCGCGCCCCTGACCGGGCCCTCCGGCGCGCCCGGCCGCGCCCCGACACCCACGAACGGCCCTTTCGCGCAACTCAGTTGCGCGAAAGGGCCGTTCGTTCCCGGTGTCGGATGTGCGTCCGGGGTCAGCCGACGGCCTGCTCGGCCCCCAGCGCCTCGTCGGGGACCTCGCGTTCGCGCAGCGGGTTCGGGCGCGGCCTGCGCGGTTCGCGGACGCCCGAGCCGCCCCCGCGTTCGGTCCACAGCCGCACCGGCGACCCGGTCCGGACCCGCGCCCCCGACTCCGGGCTCTGGTCCGACACGACCTTCAGGTCGAGCGCGAGCGCCGCGGGGGGCGGACCGTCGGGATCGGCGGAGACGGCCAGCAGGCCGGTCTCGGCGAGGAGCCGGCGGGCGTCGTCGACCGTCATGCCGATGACGTGCGGCACGGTCACCGTGCTGCCGCGGCGAGCGGCGCGGGCCGCGCGGCTCAGTACGGCGTCGGGCGCGGTCGAGACGTGCGGCCGCTCGTCCGCTACCGCCGGCGCCGGAGGTGGCTCGGTGTCGAGGTCGCGCCACCGCTCCCACGCCGCCTGCCGGCTCACGCCCAGCTTCGTGGCGATCTCCGCCCACGACCGGCCACGCCTGCGGGCGCTGCGCACGGCCTCCAGCTCGGTCTCGTCGAGCAGCCGGCGCACGAGGCCGACGTCGGAGAGCGCGGCGAGCGGATCGTGCTCGCCGTCGTCGCGCGGGACGGGCCCGCCGTCCGGGTACCAGGAGGCGAGCCGCTCCCAAGCGCGCCTGCCCTCCCGCCACGGCCCCCTGTCCTTGCTCATGACCCCTCCGCTCCCGACCCGGCTGTCAGGCCTCCCTGACGCTTTCCGTCAGGCTACCCTGACGCCGCAACCGCACGAGCGGCCCTGTCGCGCCATTGAGTTGCGCGACAGGGCCGCTCGTGCGGGAAGTGGGGCGGGCCGCCCGTGCGGCGGCGGACGGCGTCAGCGGGCCCGGGACCGGGCCCGTCGGACGTACCAGGCGTTCCAGGCGATCAGCAGCGCCATGGCCGCGAGGAACAGCACCTCGCTGAGCCCGACCATCACGCTCACCGGCAGCACGTAGATCAGCGGGACACGGATCAGGGCCTCGGCGAGCAGCCCGACGCCCCAGACCGTCGAGCTGATCCGATGCCCGCGGCGCACGCGCGGGTTGGTCCGGAACTCCTCGGCGAGCCGGGCGCGTCTGCGCGGAGTGAACGACTCCGCGGCGGCGAGCGTCAACGGGCGGGGCCCGAAGGCCGTCGCCAGGAAGGTGAGGCCGACGGCTCCGGTGACGATCGAGTTCTTCAGCAGGAAGAAGTGCTCGTCGCCGCTCACGAAGGCCAGCGCGAGGCTCAGCCCGAACACGACGAGCATGACCGTGGCGAACAGGTTGAGCGAGCGGTGCCGGACCGCCGACACCGCGACGCGCGCCGCCGCGACGAGGGCGGCGACCACCAGCGCGACGTAGTCGCCGACGCCGCACAGGTGCAGGACGTAGTAGGCGGCGACGGGCAGGGCGATATCCAGGCCCAGGCTCCGCAGCATCGGCCCGACGGGCATGTCGGTGCTGGCCGGCCGCTGGTCCGGCTCGGTCACGACGATCTCCTCCGTGGAAGGTCCGGTGGGCATGTCAGTTCCCCTCGATGGAGGCGTCGTCGATCCAGGAACCGTGGAAGCCGGCGGGCACGCCGCGCGGCAGGGTCACGGTCGCGACCGGCGGGGCGGCGACGTCGGTCGCGTCGAGGACCAGCAGGTTCGAGGCGGCGCCGTCGCGGGTCGTGGTGATCGTGAGCAGCCAGCCGTCGTCCTCGGCGCGGCCCGGCGCTGCGGACGGGACGAACACCGCCTCGCCCGCGACGGCCCCGGTGCCCAGCGAGTGCTCGGTGACGGCGCCGGTGCCGAGGTCGATCTTGACGACGCCCGCCGTCCCGCGCTCCTGGGCGACGGCGTAGCGGAAGCGGGAGTCGCGGCCGACGCGGTCGTCGTCGACGGTGGGGAACTCGACGGCGCGGTCGTCGAGCGGGGTCTCGCTCGCCCGTCCGGTGGCGGGGTCGAGGACCCAGCGGTGGTAGCGCGCCGCCCCGGTCGCGGCGGCGTCGGCGGCCAGGCCGGAGGGGTCGGTGCCGAGGTCGTCCCACATGGCGACGGTGTCGGCGGGTGAGTAGCGCGCCCCGTCGAGGACGACCTTGCCGGAGGCGTCGGTGTGTGCGTTGCCGACGTGGAAGACGTAGCCGGGGTCGACGTCGAACCAGGTGACGTGGCCCGGCTCGTCGAACGGCATGACGCCGATACGGGCGCCGTAGGACTCGTCGTAGCCGTAGGGCATGCCCTTGGCGAGCCGCTCGAAGGAGAAGGTCATGGGCAGGTCGAGGAAGACCGCGTGCCGGTCGGTGATCGCGAAGTCGTGCATCATCGTCGGCCCCGGGACCTCGATCTCGGCGCTGGTCAGGAGTTCGCCCGCGGCGGAGAGCCGGTGGTAGGTGACGAACGGCGGCATGATGCCGTAGCCGAAGAAGTGCAGCTCGCCGGTGACCGGGTCGATCTTGGGGTGCGCGGTCATCGCGGTGGTGAGCCTGCCGTCGAAGTCGCACGGGCCGACCGTCGCCAGCTCGGGCGTGACGACCGTGGGGAAGCTGCTCTCGACGAGGGCCATGATCCGCCCGGCGTGCTCGACGACGTGGGTGTTGGCGACGCCGACGCTGCGGTCGAAGGTGCCGTCGGGGCCCACCATCGTCGCGCCGTCGAGTGCCTTCGTCCGGACCCAGCGGTTGCGGTACCACTCGGCCCGGCCCTCGCGGAGCCGGACGCCGTGCAGCATGCCGTGGCCGGTGAACCAGTGCCGCGCGGGCTCGCCGGGACGCGGGTTGGGGCCGTTGCGGAAGTAGCGGCCGGTGAGCTCGGGCGGGAGCGCGCCCTCGACGGGCAGGTCGTACGCGTCGATCTCGTCCGGGACGGGGGCCAGGTAGCCCTCCAGGGTCACGCCGGGTGTCGTCGTGGTCTCGCTCATGGTGGCCTCCTCGGTCGGCTCACTCGGTGCTGCCGACGACCCTGCACCTGTCGGAAATGACATGTCAAGAGATTAGATGAGAATCTCGACATGTCAGTGTCGACATGTATGGTGGCGGCATGTCGCTGACGCACGCGCTGCTGGGGTTGCTGGCCACGCGCCCGCAGTCCGGGTACGAGCTGACCAAGGCGTTCGAGGGCGACCTCGGCCGGTACGCATGGCAGGCCGGCCACACGAGCATCTACCCCGAGCTGGCCAAGCTCGCCGAGCGCGGGCTGGTCGAGGTCACGGCCGAGGGCGCGCGCGGCAGCAAGACCTACGACGTCACCGACGCCGGGCGCGCCGAGCTGCGGGACTGGCTGATGTCGCCGCCGTCGCGGCAGGCCAAGGTGCGCAACGAGCAGGTCCTGCGGATGTTCCTGCTCTCCGCGCTCGACCGCGACGACGCCGTGACGCTCCTGCGCCGCATCGCCGCGTCGACCGCCGAGCAGGCCGACGTGCTGCGCGCGATCCGGGAGGAGGCGGGCGACGTCGTCCCGGGGCCCGCGGGGTTCGGCCAGCTCGCCGCGGAGTACGGGCTGCGCCAGTACGAGACCGTCAGCTCCTGGGCGCTCTGGGCCATCGAGCAGCTGCAGACACCCGCCCGGACCTGACGGGCGTCAGTCCGCGAACCACGATCCGTGGAACCCGGCGGGCACACCGCGGGGCAGCACCACCGACGCGACCGGCGGCCCGGCGACGTCGGTCGCGTCCAGCACGAGCAGCCGTGACGCACGGCCGTCGCGGGTGGTGGTGATCGAGAGCAGCCAGCCGTCGTCATCGGTTCCTCCGGTGTCGGTGCCCCCTCTGTCCGGACTACTCGGAACCCGCCGACCGTGTCCGTTACTCCCGGGCCGTCACCGCGGCCGCCCCGGCCACCCCGATGTCGTCGACCGCGGGCTGCGCGTGCTCGGCCGGGGCCGGGGCCGAGGTGGGGACCGGCTCGGGCTCGTCGCCGGCGTCGGGCAGCGACCACGGCCGTACGACCGCCGCGAGCACGGTCAGCGCGACGACCATGCCGCCCGCGACGACCGTGGCCATCGCGAGCGCGTCGTTGCCCAGCGCGCCGACCAGCGGCGACACCGCCGCACCGACACCGAACTGGACGGCGCCGAGCAGCGCGGCCGCCGTGCCCGCGGCCTCGCCGTGCTGGGCGAGCGCGACGGCGGGCGCGTTGGGCAGCATCACGCCGGCCGCGGCGAGCACCGCCCACATCGGGACCAGCAGCCCGACGAGCCCACCCGCGCCGGTCGCCGCGGCGCCGATCAGCACCAGGCCCGCCAGCGTCCCGGCGACCGCGCCCGCGCTGAGGATCTGGCGAGGGCTGAAGCGACGCAGCAGGACCGGGTTGAACTGGGTGCCCGCGATCAGCCAGACGGCGCCCGCGCCGAACACCAGCCCGAAGATCTGTTGGTCGAGCCCGAACTGCTCCTGGTAGACGAACGACGCCCCGGACACGTAGCCGAACAGCGCGGCCATCGTGAACCCGGCGACGAGCACCAGCCCGACGAACACCCGGTCGCGCAGCAGCGAGCCGTAGGTGCGGAAGGTCGCGCCGATGCGGGCGCTGCGCCGGTGCGACGGCGGCAGCGTCTCCGGCAGGGCCCGCCAGGTCACCGGCAGCAGCACCAGGGCGTACGCCGCGAGCACGACGAACACGCCACGCCAGTCGGTGACCCGCAGGACCAGGCCGCCGATCGTCGGCGCCAGCACCGGCGCCGCACCCATGACGAGCATCAGCCGGGAGAAGAGGTTGGCCGCGTCGCGGCCGGAGTACAGGTCGCGGACGATCGCCATCGCGACGACGGCGCCCGCGGCGGTCCCGATGCCCTGCAACACCCGCAGAACGCCCAGGACCTCGATGTTCGGGGCGACGAGCACCAGCAGCGACGCAACCAGGTGCAGCAGAGCGCCGGCGAACAACGGCCGGCGGCGACCGACGGCGTCGGACAGCGGGCCGATGACGAGCTGGCCCAGCGCGAGCCCGGCCAGCGTGCCGGTCAAGGTCAGCTGGACGAGGGACTCCGACGCCGCCAGCTCGTTGCTGATCTGCGGCAGCGCCGGGAGGTACATGTCGATGGTGAGCGGACCCAGGGCGACGAAGGCGCCGAGCAACAGCGCGAGGCGCAACCGTCCCGGCACGGAGGTTCGGGAGGAGTCGGTCACGAACGGGTGCAACACCACGGAACGATCAGAGGTTCCCGAAGCGCCCGAATGCCGCTGTGAGCCGCAGCACGTCGGCAGCCGGTGATCGTCAATAGGGTGGGCGGCATGGTCGAGGAGATCCGGACGTCCGACGGTCTGCGCCTCGCCGTGCGCGAGCACGGCGACCCGGCGGGGCCGACGGTCGTCGCCGTGCACGGCTACCCCGACGATCGGCACGTGTGGGACGGCGTCGTCGACGACCTCGCCGCGGACCACCACGTCGTGACCTACGACATGCGGGGTGCCGGGGAGTCCGACGCGCCGCGCCGCCGCGACGCCTACCGGGTCGACCGGCTCGCTGCCGACCTCGCCGCGGTCATCGACGCCGTCAGCCCCGACGCGCCCGTGCACCTGCTGGCGCACGACTGGGGCTCGGTGCAGTCGTGGCACCTCGTCACCGACCCGGACTTCCGCGAGCGGTTGGCCTCCTTCACCTCGATCTCGGGGCCGTGCCTCGACCACATCGGACGCTGGTTCCGCACCGCGTCGGCGCGCGAGCGGCGCAGGCAGGCCCGGAAGTCCTGGTACATCTCGTTCTTCCGGCTGCCGGTCCTGCCCGTCCTGGCCTGGCGCAGCGGGATCTTCGGGGCGGCGCTGGCCCGTCGCGAGGGGGTCGCGCGGCCGTCGGTCCGGACCGCGGTCAACGGGCTGGAGCTCTACCGCGCCAACATCGGCGACCGGGTGCGCTCGCCCCAGCGACGGGTGACCCGGGTGCCGGTGCAGGTGATCGCACCGCGCGGCGACGCCTACGTCGGGCCGTCGCTGGCCCGGTCGGCCGAGGGCTTCGCCGACCGGCTGTGGGTGCGCGAGGTGCCCGGCCGGCACTGGCTGCCGCTGACCCGCCCGGACGTCGTCGCCCGGGCGGTGCGGGAGATCGAGGCCCACGTCGCGGGTGGCCCGGAGCCGGTCCGTGCGCGGCAGGTCGTCGTCGTGACCGGGGCGGGGAGCGGGATCGGGCGGGAGACGGCGAAGGCGTTCGCGGCGAAGGGCGCGTTCGTCGTGGGCGCCGACGTCGACCTCGCCGCCGCGTCGGAGACCGCGGTCGCGACGGGCGGCGCCGCGTACGAGGTCGACGTCGCGGACGCCCGCGCCGTGGAGAAGTTCGCCGCCGAGGTCGCCCAGGAGCACGGGGTGCCCGACGTCGTCGTCAACAACGCCGGCATCGGGATGGCCGGTCCGTTCACCGCCACGACCGAGGAGGAGTGGCGGCGGATCGTCGACGTCAACCTGTGGGGTGTCGTGCACGGCTGCCGCGCGTTCGTGCCGCGGATGCGCGAGCGCGGCGAGGGCGGGCACGTCGTCAACGTGGCGTCGGCGGCGGCGTTCCTGCCGCACCGCTCGATGAGCGCCTACGCGACGACGAAGGCCGCGGTACTGGCGCTGTCGCAGAGCCTGCGCGCCGAGCTGGCCGACGAGGGCATCGGCGTGACGGCGCTGTGCCCGGGATTCGTGCACACCGGCATCACCGCGACGGCCCGCTTCGCCGGCCAGGACCCGGAGACCGAGCAGCGCAGCCGGGACGCGGCGACCGCGGCGTACCGCCGGCGCGGCTACACCCCCGACCGGGTCGCGCGGAAGCTGCTGCGCGCCGTCGAGAAGGACCTGGCTGTCGCGCCCGTCACCGCGGAGGCCCACGTGGGCCTGCTGGCGTCGCGTCTCACGCCCCGCCTCGTGCGGGCCGTGGCGCGTCGCGGCTAGTGTCGGTGACCATGCTGGTCGAGCGTATGACGCCCTTCACCTCGACGATCTTCGCCGAGATCACCCAGCTCGCGGTCGACACCGGTGCCATCAACCTCGGCCAGGGCTTCCCCGACACCGACGGCCCCGCGAGCCTGCTGGCCGACGCGGCGGCGAACATCACCGGTGGGATCAACCAGTACCCGCCCGGGCCCGGCGTCCCCGCGCTGCGCGAGGCCGTCGCGGCCCACCAGCAGCGCTTCTACGGCCTCGAGGTCGACCCGGCCGACGTGCTCGTGACCGTCGGCGCCACCGAGGCGATCGCGTCGGCGGTCCTGTCGCTGTGCTCGGCGGGCGACGAGGTGATCGCGTTCGAGCCGTACTACGACTCGTACCCGGCGATGACCGCGCTCTCCGGGGCGACGTTGCGGACGGTCCCGCTGCGCGCCCCCGACTTCAGCTTCGACCCCGACGAGCTGCGCGCCACCTTCTCCGCGCGCACGCGGATGATCCTGCTCAACTCCCCGCACAACCCGACGGGTGCGGTGTTCGACCGCGAGCAGCTGCAGCTGATCGCCGACCTCGCCACCGAGCACGACGCGATCGTCGTGTCCGACGAGGTCTACGAGCACATGACCTTCGACGTGCCGCACATCCCGATCGCGACCCTGCCCGGGATGGCCGAGCGGACGCTGACGATCTCGTCGGCGGGCAAGACGTTCTCGGTGACGGGCTGGAAGATCGGCTGGATCCACGGCCCGTCGGAGCTGGTCGCGGCCACCCGCGCGGTCAAGCAGTTCCTCAGCTACACCGCGGGCGCGCCGCTGCAGCCCGCCGTGGCCGCCGCGCTCGGGCTCCCCGACGAGTTCTACGCCGGGATCGCGACGTCGCTGCGCGGCAAGCGCGAACTGCTGTCCGCGGGCCTGCGCGAGGCGGGCTTCACCGTCTACCAGCCGCGCGGGACGTACTTCGTCGTCGTCGACGGGCGCCCGCTCGGGTTCGAGGACGGCTACAAGCTCGCCTACGACCTGCCGACGCTGTGCGGTGTCGCGGCCGTGCCCGTCTCGGTGTTCGCGTCGTCCCCCGAGGGTGTCGAGGCGACGCGGCCGCTGGTGCGCTTCGCCTTCTGCAAGCGCGACGAGGTGCTCACCGAGGCCGCCGGCCGCCTGGCGGGCCTGCGGTGACGATGTCGGGGCGCTGACGTGCGGATCCTCGTCGTCGCGGCACCGCTCGTCGGGCACCTGCTGCCCATGCTGCCGCTGGCGCACGCGCTCGCCGACGACGGCCACGAGGTCGTGATCGCGAGCGGGGGCGACGCCGCGCGCCGCGACACGGGAGGAATCGGGGTCGTCGACGTCGCGCAGGACGTCTCGTTCGCCCGCTGCGCCGCCCGCACGATGCTCGCCCATCCGCGGCTGGCCCGCCGGGAGCTGGCGGGGCGGGCGGGGACGAGCGTCGTCGGGCCGCTGTTCGGGGCGGTCAACGAGGGACTGGCCGACGCCGTCGTCGCGGTCGCGGGCCGGTTCGGCGCCGAGGTGATCGTGTACGAGCCGCTGGCCCCCGCGGGCGCCCTCGCCGCGTCCCGGCTGGAGATCCCCGCGGTGCTGCAGGAGAACTCGCTCCACGACGGTCCGTCGCTGGTCGAGGCCGTCGTCCGGAGCCCGCTGTTCCGGCGGGCGCTGCGCCGCCACGGTCTGCTCGACGAGCTGCCCCCGCCCGCGGCGACGGTGACGATCGCGCCGCGCAGCGTCGTCGGGGACCGGGCCGGGCGGCCGATGCGCGCCGTGCCCGACGACGGCGCGGGCCTGCCCGACTGGCTCACCGAACCGACTGCCCGGCCCAGGATCCTGGTGAGCCGGTCGACCGTGGCGGGCCCGGGCGGCGGGGACCCGATGCCGCGTGTCGTCGCCGCGGCCGCGGACGTCGACGCCGAGATCGTGCTGGTCCGCCCGTCCAGCCGGACGAGTCGCCGGACGTTGCCGCCCAACGTGCGCGCCGTCGGCTGGATCCCGATGTCGGCCGCCCTTCGGCACGCCGCCGCCGTCGTGCACCACGGCGGCTCGGGGACGGTGCTGACCGCGCTCGCGGCCGGGACCCCGCAGCTCGTCGTGACCGGGCCGGGGGATCGCCGGTACAACGCCGGGCTCGTCGCGCGGCGCGGCGCGGGCCTGGCCGTCGAGCCCTCGGGACTGACGGCCGCCGCCCTGACCCGGCTCGTCGACGACCCGGACCTGCGCTCCGCCTCGGCCGCGGTCCGCGACGAGATCGCCGCGATGCCCGACCCGTCCGACGTCGTGATGGCGGTAAATCGACTGTGAGTGGCGATGGTCGCTCTGGCGACCATCGCCACTCACGACCGAGGCTCGTCCGATGACCGACACGATCGTCCCCGACGGCCCCGTCCCGGGCGGCCCCGTTCCCGGCGGCCCCGCCCCGGGCAGCCCTGTTCCCGACGGCATCGTCCCCGACGGCAAGGACTGGACCTGGGTTCTCGACGAGGCCTGCCCGGAGTGCGGGCTCGACACCCGCGGCGTCGCCCCGGCCGAGGTAGGTGACCGGGTGCGGGCGGCGTTGCCCGGGTACCGCGCCGCCCTCGCGGCGCCCGGCGCGGCGCGGCGGCCGGACCCCGCGACGTGGTCGGCGCTCGAGTACGGCTGCCACGTCCGCGACGTCTTCCGGATCTTCGACGAGCGGCTCGCGCTGATGCTGCGTGCCGAGGACCCGGAGTTCGCCAACTGGGACCAGGACGTCACCGCCCGCGAGGACCGCTACGACCTGCAGGGCCCGGCCGTGGTGGCGGCGGAGCTGGTCGATGCGGGCGAGCGGATCGCGGCGTCGTGGGACGCGGTGCGCCCCGACCAGTGGGACCGCCCCGCGCGCCGCGGCGACGGCAGTGTCTTCACCGTCGCGACGTTGTCCCGGTACTTCCTGCACGACGTCGAACACCACCTGCACGACCTCGGCGTCGCGCCGCGCTGAACCCGGGCGAGCCCTGCGATCGCGCACGAGACCCGGCCGCAACCTCACGGTCGTCGGAACGCGCCGGGGCGACCGTGAGGTTGCGCGCGGGGAGGTAACGGGGGCGGGCCGGTGCGCAGGGGTTCGTGCACCCGCGGCCAAGCCCTTCCCGCCGCGACGGGGTAGGACAGTGACATGACGACCGCGACCTTCCGTGCCTACGGCTTCAGCGCCGTCGGCGGCCCCGAGAACCAGCTCTTCCTGGACCTGCCCATGCTCGAGCCGGGTCCGGGCGAGCTGCTCGTCGAGGTCCGCGCGGCAGGGATCAACCCGGCCGACTGGAAGTCGCGCAGCGGCGGCCCCGGCCCGGTGCCGTCCCGGTTCCCCGCCGTGCTCGGGCGCGAGGTGTCCGGGATCGTGCGCGGTGTCGGCCAGGACGTCGAGGGCTTCGCCGTGGGCGACGAGGTGTTCGGTTCGACGGCCCCGACCGCGGGCGGGTACGGCGAGTACAGCCTGCTGTGGGCGGCGTCGTCGGCGCACAAGCCGCCACAGGTGGCGTGGACCGACGCGGCCGCGCTGCCCGTCGCGGTCTGCACCGCCTACGACGGGATCGTCTCCCTCGGCCTGCGGGAGGGCGCGACGCTGCTGGTCAACGGCATCGGCGGCGGCGTCGGGGTGGCTGCGGCGCAGCTGGCACGCAACGGCGGGGTCGCGGTCGTCGGCACGGCGAGCGAGGGCAAGCGCGAGCTCGTCGAGTCGCTGGGCGCGACGCTCGTCGGGTACGGGCCCGGCGTCGCCGACCGGGTCCGCGAGCTGCTGCCCGCCGGGGTCGACGCGGTGTTCGACATGGTCGGCGGGGACGCGTTGCGCGAGGTCGCAGGCCTGGTCAAGGACCCGGCCAACCTGATCAGCATCGCCGACAAGACGCTGGTCAAGGAGCTCGGCGGGCGTGACGTCGAACGACGCCGGACGACGAAGGTCTACTCCGAGGTCGCCGCGCTCGTCGCCGACGGCTCGCTCTCGCCGCACGTGGTCGACGTCCGCCCGCTCGACGAGGCCCCGCAGGCCCTCGCCGCGGTCGAGTCCGGCCACGCGATGGGCAAGGTCGTCCTGCGGATGTGACCCCCCCGGCCGTCGCTCACCGGGTGTGCAACAGCGGGCAGTCGAGCCAGCTCTCGGGGATCCCGAAGGCGTCGACCAGCAGCCGGGCGTGCGGGCGCAGGCTCGCGCAGAGGTCGTTGACCGCTGCCGTGACCGCCCGCGACTCGGCGACGGTGAGCCGTCCGTGCTCCAGGAACCACGCCCGGTCGGCCTCGATCACCGACAGCGCGTGCAGGTCGCGGACCTGGGCGAGCAGCTCCCGGGCGGGGACGTCGGTCACCTGGTCGACGGCCGTCGCGACGGCGTCGTACACGACGGCGTCGACGTGTGCGCGGGCCGCGTGCAGGAGATGGTCCTGGGCGTCGTTGAAGATGCCGAACTGGTCGGCGCCGTCCGCGAGCGCCGGCCGCAGCCGGCGGGCGAGGCTCGCCAGCAGGTGCTCGGCGCGGTCGTGCAGCAGCCGCGACTGCGCGTCGGCCGAGCGCGGGGCGAAGGCCTTCACGCGGTGCGACAGCTTGTTGAGACCGGTCTTCTCGGCCGCCGACTCCGCCACGACACCCGCTGCGAACCGGGCCGTCCCGAGCGGCCCCAGCTTGCCGACGCGGCGCCCGTACTCCGACAGCAATCCCTTGGCGAGCAGCTGGAGCAGGACGGTGTTGTCGCCCTCGAACGTCGTGAAGACGTCGGAGTCGGCCTTGAGCTGCGGCAGCAGGTTCTCGGCGAGATAGCCGGCCCCGCCGCAGGCCTCCCGGCAGGCCTGGATCGTCGCGGTCGCGTGCCAGGTGGCGACGGCCTTGAGCCCCGCCGCGCGGTACTCCAGGTCGCGCTGCGCCTGCTCGTCGGTGCCGAGGGCACCCGGCGCCTGCAGGCGGTGCATCTCGGCGACGAGGTCCTCCTGCGCGAGGTGCAGGGCGTAGGTCGTCGCGAGGGCGGGGAGGAGCTTGCGCTGGTGTGCGCGGTAGTCGAGCAGCGCGACCTCCTCGCCGGTGGTGGGGTCGGCGAACTGGCGGCGGACCGCGCCGTAGCGGATGGCGAGCGCGAGCGCCTTCTGCGCGGCGCTGCCCGCACCCCCCGCGACGCTGATCCGGCCGCGCACGAGCGTGCCGAGCATCGTGAAGAACCGGCGGTTCTCGTTCTCGATCGAGCTGGAGTAGGTGCCGTCCTCGGCGACGTCGGCGAACCGGTTGAGCAGCGCGCCGCGTGGGACGCGGACGTGGTCGAACACCAGCCGCCCGTTGTCGACGCCGTTCAGGCCCGCCTTCTCGCCGCAGTCGGAGATCGTGACGCCGGGCATCGCGGCGCCGGCGTCGTCACGGATCGGGACGAGGAAGGCGTGCACGCCGTGCGTCTCGCCGCGGGTGACGAGCTGGGCGAAGACGACGGCCATCCGGCCGTCGCGCGCGGCGTTGCCGATGTAGTCCTTGCGCGCGCCGGGCTCGGGGGTGTCGATCACGAACTCGTGCGTGTCGGGGTCGTAGGTGGCGGTGGTGCGCAGGTTCTGGACGTCGGACCCGTGCCCGGTCTCGGTCATCGCGAAGCAGCCGAGCAGCTCGCCGTCCATGATCGGGCGCAGATACTCGTCGTGATGACGGGAAGTGCCCAGAACCTGGACCGCCCCGCCGAACAGGCCCCACTGCACGCCGGCCTTGACCAGCAGCGACAGGTCGCCGTAGCCGAGCGTCTGGAAACCGACGACGGTCCCGCCGACGTCACCCTCGCCGCCGTACTCGGGCGCGAACCCGGCATGGGGACGCTTGGTCGCGGCGAGCTCGTGGACCAGTTCGAGGACCCGGGCGCGGTACTCCTCCGTCGACAGCCCGGGCTCGACGGGCCGGAAGCGGCCCATCTGCTCGCGCACCTCTTCCCGCACGGCGGACCATCGTCCGTCGAGCAGCGTGCGCAGTGCGTGCAGGCGGGGATCGGTCGGAACAGCGGTGGTCACGGGGTCACCTCCGGGGTGCGCAGACCGGCGAGCCCGGTCCAGGCGAGATCGGTGAGCCGGGCGGTGAGCTCGGCGCGGGTGGTGCCGTCGGGGCGGGCGAGCCAGTCGTCGGCGGCGCCGCGGACCAGGCCGACGACGCCGTGCCCCCAGGAGCGGGCGGCACGCGGGTCGTGCACGGCGGAGTCGATCACCTGCGCGACGTGGTCGCCGATCACCGTCGTCAGGTCGGTCACGGGGTCCGTCGTACCGCTGTCGAGCAGCGGTCGGTGTACCACGAACCGGTACACCTCGCGGTCGTTCTCGATCAGCCACAGGTAGGCGTCGATGCCCGCGGCGACCATGGCGTGCGGGCTGCCGGTGGCGTCGCGGGCGGTGTCGACGGCGGCGCGGATGCGCGTGACGAGCGTCGCGGCGACGGCCTCGCAGACCGCGACGTAGAGGCCCGTCCGGTCCTGGAAGTGCCGGTAGACCACCGTCTTCGACGTCCCGGCCGCGGCGGCGACGTCGTCCATCCCGACGCCCGCCCCGTGGGCCCGGACCGCCTCGATCGCAGCGACGACGAGCTCGGCGCGGCGCTGCTCGCGGTGGGTGTCCCACCTGCTGCTCCGACGATCACGGACGGGTTTCACGGAACCGACAGTACCGTGTACTTTGAGTACTAGCTACCGGTGGGTAACACCGGGGCACCCGACCCGAGGAGATCCCTATGCCGGCCAGGCGCGCTGCCGTCATCGGCGGCAACCGCATCCCGTTCGCGCGGGCCAACCGTCGCTACGCGCGGGCGTCCAACCTCGACATGCTCGCCGCCACCCTCGACGGGCTCGTCGCCCGCTTCGGGCTCTCCGGCGAGCGGCTCGGCGAGGTCGTCGCCGGTGCCGTTCTCAAGCACTCGCGCGACTTCAACCTCACCCGCGAGGCGGTCCTCGGCAGCAGGCTCTCGCCCGCCACCCCGGCCTACGACATCCAGCAGGCCTGCGGCACCGGGCTCGAGGCGACGATCGCCGTCGCCAACAAGATCGCGCTCGGCCAGGTCGAGTCCGGCGTCGCGGGCGGCGTCGACACCGCGAGCGACGCGCCGATCGCCGTCAACGAGGACCTGCGCAAGGTGCTCGTCGCGCTCAACTCGGCGCGGTCGTTGGGTGACCGCGTCAAGCTCGTCGGGAAGCTGCGGCCGGGGCAGATCGTCCCCGAGATCCCGCGCAACGCCGAGCCGCGCACCGGCCTGTCCATGGGCGAGCACGCCGCGGTCACCGCCAAGGAGTGGGGGATCGGCCGCACCGAGCAGGACGAGCTGGCCGCCGCCTCGCACCGCAACCTCGCCGCCGCCTACGAGCGCGGGTTCTTCGACGACCTGGTCACGCCCTACCTCGGCCTGACCCGCGACGACAACCTGCGTCCCGACTCGTCGGTCGAGACGCTCGCGAAGCTGAAGCCGGTCTTCGGTCGCGGGGACGACGCGACGATGACCGCCGGCAACTCCACCCCGCTGACCGACGGTGCCGCGCTCGTCCTGCTCGGTTCCGACGAGTGGGCCGCCGAGCACCGGCTGCCCGTGCTCGCGCACGTCGTCGACGCCGAGACCGCCGCGGTCGACTACGTCCACGGCCGTGACGGGCTGCTCACCGCCCCGGTCTTCGCCGTGCCGCGGCTGCTCGAGCGCGTCGGCATGTCGTTGCAGGACTTCGATTTCTACGAGATCCACGAGGCCTTCGCCTCCACCGTCCTCGCGACCCTCAAGGCCTGGGAGGACCCGGCTTTCGCCAAGGAGCGCCTGGGGCTCGACGCCCCGCTCGGCGCGATCGACCGCTCCCGGCTGAACGTCACGGGGTCGTCGCTCGCCGCGGGGCACCCCTTCGCCGCGACCGGCGGGCGGATCGTCGCGACGCTGGCGAAGCTCCTGCACGAGAAGGGCCCCGGCAGCCGCGGGCTGATCTCGATCTGCGCCGCGGGCGGCCAGGGCGTCGTCGCGATCCTGGAAGGTGCGTAATGCCTCCTTCGAAGATGCCGGCCGACACCCTGCGGGACTGGTCCAACACCGGCCTCGCCCGCCGGCTCGGCGCCCCCCGCATCCCGGTCCTGCGCCGCTACTCACCAGGCCAGCCGCTCCTGGAAGGCGGTCCTGCGCTCGTCGCGGCTGTCGGCGACGGCCGCTTCGCCAAGCCCATCGCGGCGCTGGTCGCCGAGCACGGCGCCACGGTCGTCACGGAGACGGGCGACGAGAGGCTGGCGGCCGTCGTCCTGGACCTGACCGAGATCGCGACGCTCTCCGAGCTGGCTGAGGCCCAGCGGATCCTGACCCCCGCGGTGCGAAAGCTCGCCCCGTCGGGCCGGCTCCTGCTGCTCGGCCCCGTGAGTGGCGATGGTCGCCATGGCGACCATCGCCACTCACAGGGCAACGCGGAAGCCGTCGCCGTCGCCCAGGCGCTCGACGGGCTCGTGCGGTCCGTCGCGAAGGAACTGAGAGCCGGGGCGACGGCGAACATGGTGGTCGTCGACGTCGACACCACGCCCGCGGCCGTCGAGTCGACCGTGCGGTTCCTCCTGTCCGCGCGGTCGGCCTATGTGGATGGTCAGGTCGTGCACGTCGGCGCCGCGGAGGCCGCCGGGGTCGCCGACCCGCAGCGGCCGCTGGCGGGACGCGTCGCCGTCGTCACCGGCGCCGCGCGCGGCATCGGCGCCGCGATCGCCGACACCCTGGCCCGCGACGGCGCGACGATCGTCGCCGTCGACGTCCCCGCGGCCGGCGAAGGCCTCGCGGCGGTGGCCAACCGGACCGGCGGCACCGCCCTGCAACTCGACATCACCGCGTCGGACGCCGCGTCCCGCCTGCTCGCCTTCGTCGGGGAGCGCTTCGGGCGCGTCGACCTCGTCGTCCACAACGCAGGCATCACCCGCGACAAGCTGCTGGCCAACATGGACGCCGAACGGTGGGACGCGGTGCTGGCCGTCAACCTCGGCGCCCAGCTGACGATCAACGAGGCCCTGCTCGCCGCGCCCGACCTGCTCGGTCCCGACGCCCGGGTCGTGTGCGTGTCGTCGCAGACCGGGATCGCGGGCAACCGCGGCCAGACGAACTACGCGGCGTCGAAGGCCGGGATCATCGGCATGGTGCGCGCCCTCGCGCCGCGGTTCGCCGAGCACGGCGCGACGATCAACGCCGTGGCGCCCGGGTTCATCGAGACGGAGATGACCGCGAGGATGCCGCTCGGCACCCGCGAGGCCGGGCGGCGCGTCAACAGCCTGCGCCAGGGCGGCCTCCCCGTCGACGTCGCCGAGACGATCGGCTGGCTCGGCCAGGCGTCGTCGGGCGCGGTGAACGGGCAGGTCGTGCGGGTGTGCGGCCAGTCGATGCTGGGGGCCTGATGTCGCTCGCGCCGTTGTACGCCAAGGCCGCGGTCGGGGCGGTGCTGCCCCGCCGTGGCTCGGGACTGCCCGCCGACGAGGTCGTCCGCGACGACGTGCTCGTCGACCGCGGCCACGTCGCCGAGTACGCGCGGGTCTGCGGGTTCGCGCTGTCGGACACCCTGCCGCTGACCTACCCGCACGTCATGGGGTTCGCGCTGCAGGTCGAGCTGATGGCCCGGCGGACGTTCCCGCTGCCCCTGCCGGGGCTGGTCCACGTGCGCAACCGGATCGTCGCCACCCGGGCGATCGACGCCGGCGAGCTGCTGCGCGCCGCCGTGCACGCGGAGCGGTTCGTCGCGCATCCGAAGGGCGCGCAGGTCGACCTGGTCACGTCGATCTCCGTCGAGGGATCGCTCGTCTGGTCGGGCCGGAGTACGTACCTGGCACGGGGCGCGACGCCTCCGCCCGGCGCGATCTCGGCCGCCGCCGACGAGCTGCCCGACGTCTCCGACGAGCCCGTCGCCGCGGCGTGGCGTGTCCCGGCCGACGCCGGGCGTCGGTACGCGGCGGTGTCCGGCGACGTCAACCCGATCCACCTGCACCCGCTGGCCGCCAGGGCCTTCGGGTTCCCGACGGCCATCGCCCACGGCATGTGGACGGCCGCGAGGGCGGTGGCGTCGCTGCAGGGCCGGACCGACGACGCGGTCGCCTACGACGTCGAGTTCCGCAAGCCGCTGCGACTGCCGTCGCGGGTGGAGCTGCGGACCCGGCGCGTCGACGGCGGCTGGGACCTGGGGGTGGCCGGGCGCGTCGAGCACCTGCGGGGGACGCTGCGCCGTTCGGCCTAGACTCCCGCCATGCCGGGGCGGCAGCGGTGAGGCCGGGGCGGTCGGTCGTCGGCCGGCCCCTGCGGCTGCTGCTCGGTGCCGTCGTCGCCGCCGCGAACCTCACCGGCACGGCGATCGTCGTGGCGCTCGCCGCGTGGGTGCTGCCGACCGGGCCGGTCGAGGACCCGGGCCGCATCCGCGCCGTCAACCTGCTCGTCCTCGCCGGTTACCTGCTCGTCTCCATCCCGATCGGCCTGGCGTGGGGCGGCCTGCTGCTGCGCACCCGCCGGCGCGGCGCCGACCAGCGCCTCGTGCTCTACGGCCCGCTGCGGCTCGCGACCGTCCAGGCGGTGCTGTGGCTCGTCGCGACGGTGCTGTTCGTGCTGATCAACCTGCAGTACGCGTGGCGGCTCGCGCTCAGCGTCGGCGAGACGATCCTGCTCGGCGGCATCACGACGGCCGCGCTGTCGTACCTGCTCGCCGAACGCATCCTGCGGCCGGCCGCCGCACGGGTGCTCGCCGACGGCCCGCCGCGGCGGCGGATGCGCTTCGGCGTGCTCGTCCGGTCGGTGCTGTTCTGGGCGCTGGGGACGGCCGTGCCGGTCGTCGGGCTGATCCTGGCCGCGGTGTCGGCACTGGTGTTCGACGACGTCCCGGCCGGTCAGCTCGCGACGATCGCGATCGCCGTCGGGCTCGTCGCCCTGTTCTCGGGCTTCCTGACCACGGTCGGCGCCGCCCGCGCCGTCGCCGACCCGGTGGCGGCGCTGCGGCAGGCCCTGCACCGCGTCGAGCGCGGCGACCTCGACGCGCGCGTCCCCGTCTACGACGCCACCGAGCTGGGCATGCTGCAGGCCGGCTTCAACACGATGACCGACGGGCTGCGCGAGCGCGAACGGCTGCGCGACCTGTTCGGCCGCCAGGTCGGTCACGACGTCGCCTCGCTCGCCGCGGCCGCGGACGAGGTCGAGCTGGGGGGCGAGGTGCGGCACGTCGCGGTGCTGTTCGTCGATCTCGTCGGCTCGACGGAGCTGGCCGCGCGCCGCCCGCCGACCGAGGTCGTCGCCCTGCTCAACCGGTTCTTCGGGATCGTCGTCGAGGTCGTCGAGAAGTGCGGCGGCTGGATCGACAAGTTCGAGGGCGACGCCGCGCTCGCCGTCTTCGGCGCCCCCGCGACACTCGACGATCCCGCCGGGCAGGCCCTGCGCGCCGCCCGGACGCTGGCCGCGCGGCTCGCCGCCGAGCTGCCCGACGCCGCTGCCGGGATCGGCGTGTCGGCCGGCGATGCGGTGGCGGGCAACGTCGGCGATCCGCGTCGCTACGAGTACACGGTGATCGGCGACCCGGTGAACGAGGCGGCGCGCCTCACCGAACTGGCGAAGTCGGCCGACGGCCGGGTGCTGGCGTCGGCGGCCGCCGTCGCGTCGGCCTCCCCGGACGAGGCAACGCACTGGGGTCTCGGCGACGCGGTCACCCTCCGCGGCCGCTGCGAGCCGACGACGCTGGCCACCCCTCGTGAGAGGCGCCGCCGGTCATAGCCGGTGCCATGGCCGGCAACGTCACTCACGGGGTCTGTTCTTCGCCGACTTCGGCTCCGGCACCCGCACGAAGAGCATCGGCGGCACTGCGCCCGCCTCACCCGGGCGGCCGACGAGCGCGAACTCGTCGTTGGAGCTGCCGTCCACCTCCCGCTCGGTCGCGGCCGCCCAGAACCCGGCGAGCTTCGTCGGGTCGGCACAGTCGAAGGCGATCCCGCCCGTCTGCAGCAGCGGCACGTCGAGCTCGCGCAGCGCCCGGATCACGCCGGCGTCGCACAGCTGGACCCGGGGTGTAGCCGCGGTACCCGGTCCGGGCGTCGACGACCGCGGGCACCAGCGGGCCCGACTCGTGATAGCCGCGCAGCGCCTTCGGTGAGGGCAGCGTGGCCCGCGAGAAGGCCCCGATGGTCAGGAGGTCCTCGTCCATGGCGACAGCGTCGACCTTGCCCCGGGGTGAAGGTCAAACGCTCCCGACTTGTGGTCAGGATCCGGCCGCAAACCCCCGTAGGGTTCCACTCATGGCGATCAACGACTGGCGCATCGAACTCGTCTCCGTCCCGGTCTCCGACGTCGACCGGGCGAAGGCGTTCTACGTCGACACCGTGGGCTTCACACTCGACCACGATCACGTCGTCAGCGACGACCTGCGGTTCGTCCAGGTGACGCCGCAGGGCTCGGCGTGCTCGTTCTGCTTCGGGACCGGGCTCACCGAGATGCCCCCCGGCTCGCAGAAGGGCGTGCAGATGGTCGTGCCCAGCGCTGCCGACGCCCACGCCCACCTGCGGGAACGCGGGGTCGAGTGCTCGGAGGTCGACGAGCAGCCGTGGGGACGTTTCGTCTACTTCGCCGACCCCGACGGCAACACCTGGGCGCTGCAGGAGCTCGTCCGCCCCTCCTGACCCTCTCCCCGCCCTGCTCGACGGGCCGGTGCGGGCGCGACCCCGGGTGGCCTGGGGGCCGCGCCCGTCCGGCGTCGGACCGGTCGGCGCATCGTCACGATGTCGATGCCGGATCGGTCGTGCTCGGCCCGGCGGAGGTCACCGGCAGGTACACCCGCCCACCGGCGTCCGCGAACTCCCTGGCCTTCTGCCGCATCCCTGCCTCGACGGCCTCCGCACCGGCCGGGCCGGCGGCCCCGGTCCGGTCGCGGATGTCGTGGCTGATGCGCATGGAGCAGAACTTCGGTCCGCACATCGAGCAGAAGTGCGCGGACTTCGCCGCCTCCGCCGGCAGGGTCTCGTCGTGGAACGACCGCGCGGTGTCCGGGTCCAGGGCGAGGGCGAACTGGTCGTGCCAGCGGAACTCGAACCGGGCCCGGGAGAGCGCATCGTCGCGGACCTGGGCCTGCGGGTGCCCCTTCGCCAGGTCGGCGGCGTGCGCGGCGATCCGGTAGCTGATCACGCCGGTCTTGACGTCGTCACGGTCGGGGAGCCCGAGGTGTTCCTTGGGCGTGACGTAGCAGAGCATCGCCGTGCCCGCCTGCGCGATCCGCGCGGCGCCGATCGCCGAGGTGATGTGGTCGTAGCCCGGTGCGATGTCGGTGGTCAGCGGGCCCAGGGTGTAGAACGGCGCCTCGTCGCACCACTGCCGGGCCAGCTCGACGTTCTCGACGATCTTGTTCATCGGCACGTGCCCGGGCCCCTCGACCATGACCTGGACGTCGTGTTCGCGCGCGATCGTCGTCAGCTCGCCGAGGGTGCGCAGCTCGGCCAGCTGGGCCTCGTCGTTCGCGTCGGCGATCGAGCCCGGACGCAGACCGTCGCCGAGGGAGAACGTCACGTCGTAGGCGCGCAGGATCGCGCACAGCTCGGCGAAGTGCGTGTACAGGAACGACTCGCGGTGGTGGGCCAGGCACCAGGCAGCCATGATCGACCCACCGCGGGAGACGATCCCGGTGACCCGCGCGGCGGTGAGCGGCACGTACCGCAGCAGGACGCCCGCGTGCACGGTCATGTAGTCGACACCCTGCTCACACTGCTCGATCACCGTGTCGCGGTAGACCTCCCAGCTCAGCGCGGCCGGATCGCCGTTCACCTTCTCCAGTGCCTGGTAGATCGGCACGGTGCCGACCGGCACGGGCGAGTTGCGCAGGATCCACTCCCGTGTCCGGTGGATGTCCGCCCCGGTCGAGAGATCCATGACGGTGTCGGCGCCCCACCGGGTGGCCCACACCAGTTTCTCGACCTCGTCCTCGATCGACGACCGCACCGCCGAGTTGCCGATGTTGGCGTTGACCTTCACCAGGAACCGATTGCCGATGATCATCGGTTCGGTCTCGGGATGGCGCCGGTTGGCCGGGATCACCGCGCGCCCACGGGCCACCTCCGACCGCACCAGCTCCGCGTCGACTCCCTCGCGGATCGCGACGAACTCCATCTCGGGCGTGACGATCCCGGCGCGCGCGTAGGCGAGCTGGGTGACCGCGCCGCCGATCGGCTCCCGCTCGGCGATCCAGTCCGCCCGCAGTGCCGGCAGCCCGGCGTGCAGGTCGACCGCCGGGGCGGCGGCGGTGGCCGCGTCGTGGGTGTACGGACCCGAGGTGTCGTAGACGTCGAGGGACTCGCCCGTGGTCAACGCGATGCGCCGCACGGGAATCCGCATCCCCCGCGGCCCGTGCAGGTACGCCTTGTGCGATCCGGTGATCGGGCCGGTGGTGACCTGCGGCCGGACGGAGCTGTCCTGCGTCATGTGACGTCCTCCCTCGCCGGCATTACCCGGCTGGTTCTGCGGTCGGCGGCCCTGGCCGCCCTCTCAGCCCGCTCCGGTGCGAGCTCCCGCGTGTCTTCAGATGTGCCGCAACGTTAACCGGCGCGGCGTCGAAATGACCACACCTGTCCCGCTCCCGGGGGCCCACGGGAGTGTGAGGGGACTCCTGCGCGCAGCTCCCATCAGGCAGGGCGGAACCGGACGGGCTGGCCGGGCCGGATCTGGGCCGCGCGGTCGACGTCGGCGTCGCGGACGACGCCGACGACGGGGTAGCCACCCGTCAGCGGGTGGTCGGCGAGGAAGAGCACCGGCTCGCCGCCCGGCGGGAGCTGGATCGCGCCCCGGACCAGGCCCTCGCTGGGCAGCTCGGAGTCGTCGCGGCGGCGCAGCGGGCCGCCCGTGAGCCGCACCCCGACCCGGTCGCCGCGGTCGGACGCCGTCCACGTCGTCGCGAACAGGGCGTCGGGGTCGGCCAGCTGGTCGTCGCGCGGGCCCGGGACGACGCGCAGCGTCACGACGCCGGCCTCCGGGAGCGCGACCGGCGCGATGTCGACCAGGGGGAGCTCCCGTGGCTCGGGGCCGACCGGGAGGACGGTGCCGTCCGCCAGCGGGGGCGGCCCGATCCCGGAGAGCGTGTCGGTGCTGCGTGAGCCCAGCACCTCGTCGACGGCGATGCCGCCACGGACGGCGAGGTAGGTCCGCAGCCCGCGGTCGGGTGTGCCCAGCGCGAGCACCGCACCGGCCCGCAGCGGCAGGAGGGCGTTGTGCCCCACCGGTTTCCCGTCGACGAGGGCCGGCGCGGGCGCCCCGGTCACCGCGACGACGACGGCGCGCTCGGCCCGCAGCCGGAGCCCGCCGAGCAGCACCTCGACCGACGCGGCTCCCCGATCGTTGGCGAGGAGCCGGTTGCCCAGCGCCCACGACGCCCGGTCCGCCGCGCCCGACCGGCCCACCCCGATCGCGGCGAGCCCGGGGCGCCCCTCGTCCTGCAGGAGCGCCCGCGGGCCCGTCGCGAGCACGGTGAGGGTCACGGCCGCACCCCGCGGTCCTGGACGGGGACGAAGCGCACCCGATCGCCCGGCCCGAGCAGCGCGGGCGGGTCACGACGGATGTCCCACAACGTCGCGTCGGTACGGCCGAGCAGCTGCCAGCCGCCGGGCGTCGAGCGCGGGTAGACGCCGGAGAACTCGCCCGCCAGCCCGACCGACCCGGCCGGGACGCTCGTGCGCGGCTCCGCGCGGCGCGGGACCCGCAGCCGCGGGTCGCCGCCGACGAGGTAGGCGAACCCCGGCGCGAACCCCGCGAACGCCACCCGCCACGGCGTCCCGGTGTGGGCGGCGACGACCCCGGCGGGCGAGAGCCCCGTGAGCGAGGCGACCTCGTCGAGGTCGGGCCCGTCGTAGACGACGGGGATCGCGACCGGCGGGGCGTCGCCCCGGGCGGTCGCGGCGGCGTCGAGCGGGAGGCCGGTGACGGTGCGGCGCAACGCCGCGAGATCGGTGCCCGGCTCGGTGACGACGAGGACCGTCCGGGCCGCGGGCACGACGTCGACCACCCTCGGCAGCTGCCCGGCGCGCACGGCGGCCGCGAGCGCGACGGCCTCGTCGAGCGTCCCGACCTCGAACAACACCGCGGCGTCACCGCAGGGCAGCGCCCTCACCGGACGACCACGGCCGTCACCGGACGACCACGGCCGGCCGGTGCCCGCCCCGGCGCGCCGTCATACGAACGCCGCCACCGTGACGCCGGCCCCGTCGAGCGCCGCGCGGACCGCCGTCGCCATGTCGACCGCGCCCGGGGAGTCCCCGTGCACGCAGACGGAGTCGCCGCGCACGGCGACGTCGGCACCCGAGACGCTGCGCACCACCCCGTCGGTGACCATCCGTAGCACCCGCTGCGCGACCTCCTCGGGATCGTGCAGCACCGCCCCCGGTTCGGAGCGTGGGACGAGCGTCGCGTCGGCGGTGTAGCCGCGGTCGGCGAACACCTCCGGGACCGCGCGCAGGCCCGCGGCCTCGGCGGCGCGCAGCAGAGCGGACCCGGGTAGCCCCAGTACCGGCAGGTCACGGTCGTAGTCGCGGACCGCGGCGACGACGGCCCCGGCCTGCCCCTCGTGGTGTACGACCGCGTTGTAGAGCGCGCCGTGCGGCTTGACGTAGCGCACCCGGGTCCCCGCCACCCGGCACATCCCGTCGAGCGCGCCGAGCTGGTAGACCACGTCGTCGGCCAGCGCACCGGGCTCGACGTCGACGAAGCGGCGGCCGAACCCCGCGAGGTCGCCGTAGCCCACCTGCGCGCCGACGACGACACCCCGGTGGGCGGCGACGGAGGTGGTGGCGCGCAACGTCGAGGGGTCCCCGGCGTGGAACCCGCACGCGACGTTGGCCGAGGTGACGATGGCGAGCATCGCGTCGTCGTCGCCGAGGGTCCAGCGGCCGTAGGACTCCCCGACGTCGGAGTTGAGGTCGATCGCGGTCACCCCGCGGATCCTTGCCGACGCGGCGTGACCCCGCGACGCCCGGCCCCCCCGGGTCAGCCGGTGTTGCGCAGGCCCGCGGCGATGCCGTTGACCGTCAGCAGCAGCGCGCGGTGCAGCTCGGGCGCGGGCTCCTCGACGGCGCGCCGCTGCGCGAGGAGCTGGACCTGCAGGTGGTGCAAGGGCTCCAGATAGGTCGACCGCACGGCCAACGTGTTGCGCAGCACCGGATGGCGGTGCAGCAATGTCGTCGACCGGTTCCAGCGCAGCACCTCGGCGAGGGTGCGCTCGTGCTCGGCGCGGATGTCGTCGAACAGGTGCCGGTGGCGGTCGGCGACCAGGACGTCGACGTAGCGTCGGGCGATGCGCAGGTCGGTCTTCGCCAGCGTCATCTCGACGTTGCCGAGCAGGTTGGCGAAGAACCCCCAGTCGCGCATCTCGTCGAGGACGATGCCGTAGCCCGCGGTCCGGGCGGCGCGCAACCCGGTGCCGAGCCCGTACCAGCCGGGGACGACCATCCGCGTCTGCGTCCAGCCGAACACCCACGGGATCGCGCGCAGGTCGTCGAGCCGGCGCTCGCCGCGGCCCGGGCGCTTCGAGGGCCGCGAGCCGACGTTGAGCCTGCCCAGCTCGTCGACCGGGGTGGCGGTGGTGAAGAACTCGGGCAGCCCGGGGGCCTCGAC
>Ga0182736_1001180_pt1 | contig 28000 bp, 45 predicted proteins | sample eDN5th30CKraftBY_FD_128882 | JGI IMG/M metagenome (GOLD analysis project Ga0182736, IMG submission 128882) | Enriched backyard soil microbial communities from Emeryville, California, USA - eDNA 5th pass 30_C Kraft BY (version 2) (version 2) | ecosystem: Environmental > Terrestrial > Soil >...
ACAGATGGTCTTTCAGACCGATAAACTGTTTCGTCAGTACATACCCAGTATCGAAATGCGTCTCCGCACACCACTTTTGAAAAATGACTTCTCCTGCATCACTCCACTCCAGCGGCTTCACTGTCACCCCAACCCCGCCCAGCGCAATCAGTTCGTCTCTCTTGGTCATGATTGCGACTCCGTATCGGCAGCCTGTCTGGCGCGGAGGATGGCGTCGTCGTAGGCTTGAAGGGCGGTGCGGACGATCTTTTGAGCGGTCCAAAGACCCTGCTTGCCATGATCGTGCGGGTTCATAGCGTCGATAGCTTCGAGCGTATTGATCAGAGGCTCAACCAGATCGGCGCGGATGAACTCAATCGCGCCCATATCGCCCTTGGCACACGGGTGCATTGATCCTGTACCATCAAGGTCACGCGCCCAGATGTTTGCGTCAGGCATCAGCGTGACTCCTGCTGAGATTTCCCGCACCATGGGCAGAAATTTATCGGCGGAAGTTCGCAACCAAATATGATTTCATCATCTATCTGGTACGCGAGCGATCCATAGCCCTCGTTGTCTGTGCCATCTTGAAAAGCTTTGCGCATATCATGGCAACAACGACTCGCCGGCATCTTGCTATCAGCCATGATCCACCTCGCTCTTGGAGGCGGCGATCAGGGCGTCGGCGGCTTGGTAGGACGCTCTTGCGATAAAATCGAGAAGCGTCTGGAATCCTTCGTGAAGGTCGCTGGGTGATGCGTCGTTTCGGCCAAGCATGGCCGCCATTGCTTTTGCAGCGAAGTAATCGCGCTTGGTGAGGCCGGACGAAATGTCCGCGCCATACACGTTCGTCACGGGATTAATTGCAGCGTCCGCGCTCAAGGGAAATGCGGGTCCACCATCATCGATCTTGCTCATGCCGCACCGCCAGTCTTGGCGAGGGCGGCGCGGTTCATTGCGGACGCAAGCTGTTCGGCGAACTTGCGTGGCAAAAACGTGCCGAGCGAGTTGCAGCTTTTGTTGCGGACGATCCAGAGCGGCCAGCTTTCGTCGCCCTTAACGCTCGCGGTCTCGGCATAGAACGGCGGCACCATTCCGATGCCACGCTTTATTGCGAGAAACTCCGCCGCGACAGCATCGATAGTCCGCGCGCCTGCTGCTGTGCCCGCCGTATGCTTCGCTGCGGAGGTCATGACCGCACCTCGGATTCTGATTTGCGGATAAGAGGTCGGGATGCGCTGTGCTGGAGCGGCGCGCGATTAAAGCCGCGAGATTGGATGCGCCGACGCGATGGATTTAGGTCGACACCGATGTTTTTCGCGGCTTTGTGATATGTGCGGGATTTCTCAGCAACGTCCGCGGCGTTCTTGATCGGCAGGCACCAGGAACAAGTGACGTCGAGGTTACGCTCCCGATTTTCGCCGCCGTTGATGAGGGCAACAAGGTGTTCGCAGGTCCACGTCTCGCCGCCCGCGGCGTCGATCGCGCGACCGCAACGATGACAGCGACCGTCCTTCGCCTCGAACACTCGCAGGCGAACGCGAGGCGGGATTGCACTATCGTCGGTCTTTCCGATCCATTCGGCGACGGCGCGGCTCATAGCGGCGTCTCCCCGTGTTCGGTCGGCTCACTCTCGATACGGATCGGTCCGCCACCGATGTAGGCAAGAGTGAGGAATACGCCGGAAAGGAAGCCGACAACGAAAATTGCTGCGATCTCAGGCATGCTGTTTCACCTCAAACCGAGAGTTGATCCGATCCATGTCGCGCGCGAACGATTCCATTCGGAAATAGGCGTCGACGTGATCGAGGCCTTGGCGCCGAAGGCTGGTGTAGAGATTCCACTTCGCCCGCTCGCGCAGTTCTGGCGTCGACAGTCCGCCCATTGTTGCGGACTGGCATTCGGTATTGGAAATCGGGAAGGGGATGACGTTGCTCATCGCGCACCCCGCGCCAGTTCGGTTACGGTGTATTGCCCGGCGGCGCGCAGGTCGGCGCGGCGTGCCCGATACGCGCGCGCGCGCTGCACCTCAGCCTTCTTCCGCTTCTGCGCGTCAAGAGCGTGATGGTAGGCGATCGTCAGTTCTCGCCATGCTGCACGCTGCGCGTCAGTCCATTCGACCTGATCGCTGAGCTGCGGATTATGGGCCTGACACAGCCGGCGCTTGCTCGCGAGCCAGCCCGGCACGTAGATCATGAGCATGCCGATCTGTGGCGGTGCCGCCTGATATGAAATGGCCGTGTGCAGGATGGTGACGATCGGCTTCCCGGCGCGCAGGGGGTGCGTGTAGGTCAGCGGCAGCAGCTTCGCGTTGGCGCGCAAGCCGTCATGAGAAACCAGAATCCAGTTCGGTCCGGCATCGTGCTGCACGACGGTGAGGATCGGCGTCGACCACGGATTGCAGCCCTCAAAGCTGATCGGGGTTCGTCCCTCGGCCGTCATGTCGGCAAGACATTCCCGGACGGCCTGATTGGCGTCGGCTAGAGCGGCATCAATATTTCTCATGCCGCCCTCCGTCGTGCAGAGGTGCCGGCGCCGGGAAATTTGTATTCAGCGATCGCGTCGATCACGAGAATGCGGCGGCAGAGTTCGCCGCGGTCGGCCGCGCTCAGGTCATGACAGGCGTCGTCGAGAAGCGCGTTCGACTTGCGGGCCAGATCCTCGCGCGACAGGTGCGCGATCTCGAGGAGGAATTGCTCTTGCGGGGAGGGCTGCATTTATGCGGCCTCCGAGCTTGAGACCGCGGCGCCGGGCCGGCACTTGATGGAATCCGGCACGCGCGATGAGAAGTATTCGAGCCCCTTCGGCGTGATCCAGCCGCGCGGGCGCGCCTTGCCGTCATCGCCGATGAAGTTTTTGACCTCGAACAGGCCGGACTGGAGATACTGCTGATACGGGACCAAGGCGTCGCCGCTATAGAAGCAGTATTTCTGGCGCAGCCAGCGGGTGAACAGGTTCGGCCGGCAGTTCAGGGCACGCCCGGCATTCTGATAGCCATAGAGCCCGTTGGCGTCGACGAAGCGGTCGAAGAAATCGCCCTTCGGCACCAACGTGGCGATCTGCGCCTGCTGCTGCTCGACGATCTCGACCGTTGACGCCAGCTCGCGCAGCGCCTCGGCGTAGGATTTCGGCAGGGCAGGGGCTGCCGATGCGGGATTGTACGACCCGGTTGCCCGGATCGACGGCAGCACGTCGTGAAACACGAAGCGCTGGAAGCGGGCGATCTTCGCCGTCAGGCTGGCGTCGTGCTTCTTGTTGGCGCGGCGCTGGATGATGGCGCGGTAGACGCCGGGCTCGGAGACCAGAGCGACCGACTGGTCGCCGCCAAGGGTGTCCATAGTGTGGACCCCCTTCTCGTCGTCATCGAGAAGCCGGAGAAGGTGGGGCGTGTGCTCGTATCCCAGCTCGCGAGCCACGTCGGTCGCGACGAACCACGTCTCGCCATCGATCTCGACCAACCGGACATTCCGGCCTTCAAACTGGAAAGGTGTCGGGCCCTGCGTCTTGACCGTATCGAGCATCTGTCGCGCTCCATCGTCTGGGTGACTGATGGAGCAAATAAAGCATAGCTTGATTTTAAAAGTCAAGCATAGCTTTAGAAAAATATCTTAGGCAAGGGAGGGAATCGATTCGACTCTCGGGAAAAGTTGAGTCCAATATAGAACATAACAAGAACAAACGGGCAGGGCGATGGCGGTGTTCTGGGTGGCATGTCTGGACTGCGGCAACGGTGCGCGGGTGAAGGCACCCACCACAGTAGGAAAGGCCTTCTGGAGACGATTCACCTGCTCGAATTGCAGCAAGGCTGGCGGTCAGGGCCGCCGAATTCAGGTGTCAGCAGTAGTGGAGAGTAGCAATGACCCAAGTCACGTATTTCGTTGTGCAGCCTTTTGAGCAGGACAAGCGAGGCGGGCTGATCGCAAAGCAGCCCCAGCAGGTGCAGACCCAATCCATGGCGATTTCACGCGCCAAACGTCTGGCCGAGAAGGGTGGGGCTGTCGCATTCAGCCGTACCGGCGATCTCTCGACCGGCGACTTTGACGACGCCGTGGTGCTTGGCCAGTTTGGGTTGGTGCCGGAGGAATTGTTCGTTTAAGCGGGAATTGCTACCGGCTGTGGAATGGGGCTGTGACTCACCTTTAGCCGAGCTAGATGTATCGATTCCGATCCTCGCTCGGCCGCGACCGTAATTCGGCCCGGCCCAGACAAATTTACGTCAACCATATTAAACACTACGGTCATCGCCATGATTGGATCGAACAGGTCGCCATCTTCAGGTTCGCGCTGGGGCGCGGGAAGAGCGTCCAGATCCGCGCGAGGCACTATCGTTTCAGCGATTGGCTTGTCTATTCCTGAATATGAAACGATGAACTTAACATCGTCTCGACTCTCGTTAGGCCGCTCCGCAAGGTTGGCAATAACCGCCAACGATCGAAGGCGAACTGGAAACCCAGTAGGAATGACCATCTCGTAATTATAGACGCCGATATAAATTTGCTTGCCGGTGTTTTCTATCCGCACTTCATCGCAAAAAATTGCGTATCCAAAAGGGGTTTCACACTTTTTCATCTTCATGAGCGCGAACCGACATTCTCAAAAGACTTGATTACAGGCACAAAGCTACCGGTCGCGGGCAGCGAAGTAGGTTGCACAAAACCTGAGGCGGCGCCAGGAACAGGAACGGCATAATCGTTCAAATGCTTCGATATAGGGCGGGCCTCAAAGTGCGGTTCCCATCCAACTGCCCATAGTATTTCAGCAATTCGACGAGCACTTAAATTCTCCATGCCCTGCACCTGTCGATTGATGACGGCGCGGCTAGTCCCAACAGCTTCGGCAATGCCCTGCTGGGTAATCTTTCGGCATTTCTTCTCAGTGACAATTGCGCGACGGATTTCATTCACGACACGCGCCATGAATGCTGATCCAGCCTGTGATTTCTCATCAATCTCGAGTTCAAATAAGGTCATTGAAGTCTCCCGTCGCGAATTTCTGGCCGTCCAGCGGCAGCGCGTCGCGCGCCGCAACTACAGCGCGGCGGTCATCTGCATACGTGCGAATTTTCGTGGGCGGCTTGTAGTGGTCAGCAAAGCCTCCGCTGACCGCGATGAATTGGCGCTTTCGGTACATCCAACCGAAAACCCGAAGGTCTACAGTTTTCATTTCCCAGACATTGTCGGACACTGGTCTCATGTCATGAAACATACGATCGCGCGCGATTTCTTCACCGGCGATCCATTGCCGCAACCGCTCAACGAGTTGTTCAAGTGGGGAAGAGGCGCACTGGAACCTTCCAGTCTTCATCTCTTTTACGGATTTCATCCATTCCACACACTCCGGAAACGCGAACACTTTCCGCTCATGAAACTGACCATGTGGCAGTTTGGGAGCCACTTGTATAAGAAGTCGATCTTCAATTAGCTTCTCAAATGTAGCCATTCAGGTCAACAAATTTGCGTGATTTATAAATCATCGGTAAAATAGAACCTATCCCAGCAAATCCCTCAGCGGCAGCACCCGCCACAGCCGGTGAACCTCGCCTCGGTCGAACTCGATTTCCCGCTTGGGATTGTGCTGCTTACAGAATAGGCGTCGGCCCGTAACCTTCACCAATTCCTTGAGAAACGCCTTTGGCGCGTCCCCCTCGTTCTCGGGGTAAAGCTCGACCACGACGTCGTCGCCTGGTGCGGCAAGACGCTCCTGCACATAGATCAGCTCGCCCGACTTGAACCGGGGAACCATGCTCACCCCAGCGACGTTCAGCGCCGCCACGTTCTTCGCGTTACGAATCCCGGGCGGCCGGCGGACCTGGTCGATCACGTCCCCAAAATAAAAGAAGCTGTCGTCACCGCCAACGACGACGCCGCGGACGTCCATCCATTCATCACCGACGTCCGGCCAGCCTTCGCCGACCTGCTGGACCTCCGAGGGCTCGGGTCCAGAAGGGCGGATGATCTGGGGCTCCGTGGCCTTCTCTTGGTCGTCCCCAAGCAGCCAGCCCGCCGTCACGCCGAGGAAGCCTGCAATCCGGACCAGCTTATCTGGCTCTGGCATCGCCTCGCCGCGCTCCCAACCCGAGACGGCCTGCGGGGTAACGCCAACAAGGTCCGCGATGGCCTGCTGGGTTACCTTTGGGCTTCGCGCCTTCCGAGCCTCTTTGAAACGGTCTTTAAATGTCATTTCAAAAGGATAAAGGTCCGCTTTAGATTGTAAATAAACCAACGCTTGACTTTATGGTTAAAGCTATGCTTGATATTTGGCATGGCTGAGAAGGACGAAGCGCTTAAGAAAGCGATCCAGAGGGTTGGTAGCGGGGAGGCCCTTGCTGGCCTGCTCGGCATCACTCCTCAAGCTCTATCGCAATGGGACCGCGTTCCACCGCTTCGTGTCCTCGAGGTTGAGCGCCATACCGGCGTTCCTCGCCACGATCTCCGGCCTGACATTTATCCGGCGCCCTCCCAAGCAGGAGAGGCGGCATGATGGCGGTCTCGAACCTTTCGATCTCAGTCGACGGGGATGAATATATCGCGGCGCTCAACGAGCTATCGAAGGCGCTTCCCGATCTTGAGAAGACCTGCCCGGAATTTCTCCTCCGCTTGAATGGCCTTCTTAACCTGGCCGCGCTGATTGCCCGTGACGGCGACTGTCTCCCGACATCCGGGACAAACCCACTCATCGTGCACCTTAAGCCAAGCGATGGCCTTCTTCGTCTTTTGTCCGCACTTCGGGCAGGGAAGCGCGACGCGCAAAGTCTCAACTGCTGTTTTGACCATGATTTCAGCTCCGTTGGTTGTGGCCCCTCCAACGAAGAGGGTCCGTCCGGTGAGTCGCAAGGCTCATCGGACGGGTATCCCTGCAAATCACAGGACATCGCACACGAATCCGCTTGCCCCCAGGCGGACACGACGGCCGTCGCTTCATCCCCCAACCCATCCTCAGTGACGGCCGTCACCCATTCGCCGCGTGAGGTTTCATCCGCGGCAGCGCCGGGCATGGCGCATCCCCTGGACATTCCAGACTTCCTGAAACGTCGAACCTGAATCGAAAGGAGCAAAATCATGTTGTGTTTATTTGCCCTTAGGCTTGGGAGTTCTCCCAAAATCCTTGGGAGGCCCTCGATATGAAGGCCTTCACGTACTCCGACGCGCTCAAGGAATTGGCCGAGCCGCGCCCGGTTGGGGATCTGGTGAAGGCCGCGATCGGCCGCGCCGCCCGCATTACCGGCCTCTCATACACCCGCGCATTTGACGTCTGGTACGGCAAAGCCCGCCGTATCGACGCGCATGAAGCTAACCGCATCGAGCAAGCACTCCAGAACAAACGGGAAGAGGAAGCGCGCAATGAGCTTCAGGACTTACGCATGCGTCTCCTCAAGATGGAATCGCGGCTGGCCGCGGAAAGCGCGAACGGCGGTCGCCAAATTTCTCATTCGTTGCGGCCACGGCTGCGGTGATCTTGCGCGCTGGGTTGCGCCATGGAGTGTCGACGATGCCGACGGTTAGCCGATCTGAGATGAACTCCGATGACATCGTGGCCGAGTTCGGTCTGGTGAAGGTGCGTGGGCCGGTTGCTCAAGCCTTCGGCACCTTCACCTCAGCCTGCCGCGGCAAAACGAAATACGAAACCTACGAGAAGGCGAAGCGCAATGCCCGCCGTCGCAAGGGCCTCGTCTCCTACCACTGTCGCTTCTGCGGCAACTGGCACAACGGCAACCATCTGGATTGGTGAGGGCGCGGCCGTGGCGAATCCAAACTGGCAGGACAAATGGACACCGGCCGAACTGGAAGCGCTGATCGTCAAGCGACGCGTCGAGGGTAAAACATGGCAGCAAATATCTCGGGAGCTCGGAAAGCCGCTTCAATCCTGCCATCGCAGGGCGCAGGCGCTGCTTTCGGCTTTGCCGCATATCGAGGCGCCCACTATCGCAACCGAGTTGCCGCTGCATGTGCAGCTCGGGATCGAGACCTATCAGGTGAAGCGCGCCGTTACCGATTACGTCGGTGGCTTCGACAGAACGAGGGGGCAGTATTTCAGTCCGCACGAGTATCGCGCCGTGGTGACGTTGCCGCGAGTGCTGTCATGACGGTCAGGAAGCTTGATCTGCAGGACATTCTGGAAATTCAGGCGCGCTTCACCGGCGCGCCCGGCCAGAAACGGGAGCTTGCCGAGGAATACGGCACGAACGTCTTCATCATCGATCGGGTGGTGAAGAACAGATTTTTCACCCCCAGCGGCATGAAGAAAGAGCCCCACAATGGATTTTGTTGAGCAGAAAGCGCAGTCGCGCCGCGTGACCGTTCTCGATCTCAAAGCCATGGAATGCCGCTGGCCGGATGACGATCGCAACGAGGAGGGTTTGATCACCTTCTGCGGCTGCCGGACTGTGGACGGGTCGAGCTATTGCACCGAGCATAAGGCGCTCGCGCGGGGTGTCGGCACGGTGTCCGAGCGTAATGCGGTCAAGACGTTGCGGGAGCGCGCATGACCGTCGTTGCATCCAATTATGCCCGCAAGGAAAACGACCTCTACCAGACGGAGCCGTGGGCAACCGAGGCGTTGCTACGTCATTTCCCGGTCGCGGCAGGTGTTGTGGTCTGGGAGCCATCGGCCGGCAATCACTTGATCGCCGACGTGTTGCGCGAGCAGGGCGCCTCGGTCGTCACCAGCGACATCGCGACATATGACCGCGAGCACGATTCCATTTTCGACTTTCTATCGCCCATGAGCGCCGTCACGCGCCAGCCGCGCCATTTCGACCGGATTTGCACGAATCCACCCTACGGCAAGGGAAACCGAGATGCGGTGAAATATGCACGTCTCGCACTGAAGCGCTGCTCCGGCTATGTGGCGCTGCTGCTGACGGCGAAATTCGACTTCGGAAAGACGCGAGCCGACCTCTTTGGAGGCAACGAGCGGTTCGCCGCGAAGATCGCTCTCGTCGACCATATCCAGTGGTTTCCCGGAGAATCCTCCGGCACCGAGGATCATGCTTGGTACGTCTGGGCACCGACAGCTTTTGCACCAGGTCGTGGTCGTGCTCGGCTGATTTACGAAGGAAGGTCGGCATGAAGGCGTCTGCCATCGCGCAATCTGCTGCTGATCTCGTCGGGGGTGACCGCAAGGAAGCCTATGGTGACGTTCTGCTCGGCCTCGAGCGCATCGCCTTGATGTGGATGGCGGTGCTGACGATCGCCGGCAAGGCGCCCAGGAAGCCCATCAGCGCGCATGACGTCGCACAGATGATGGTGAGCTTGAAGCAGGCGAGGGCCTACACCGGCCCGCTGCGGCTCGACAATCACATCGATGAGGCGGGTTGGGCCGCCATTGCGGGCGAAGCCGCGTCACGTCTCGCATCGGAGGCGTCATGACCATCCAGCGATACCCCATCTTTCAAGTGCCAGATTCCGAATTGTCGGAGTGGTACGACATCGGCTGGAGCTTCGTTGAGCCTGCCGAAGTGCCAGGATTCTCCGTCATTAAATGGGAGAGTGACAAGATTCCAGTCGCACCCTTCAAGCACGAGGAGCGCGCAGCGTGACCGTTCACTCATTGATGAACCTGGGCGATATCCTCGAGACCGGCAAGCGGGCCAAGGCTGTAAGCTATAAGCCATGCGAGCGCTGCGGCTCACCGATCCCCAACCACGCCAAACGACGCTTCTGTAGCCCGTGCTCCGACCTGAACACGATGGAGCGCCAGCGCCGAAAGTATCACGAGAAGAAAGTGAAAATGGCCGAAGGGATAAATCCAGGTGGCAAAAGCTGAGAAAAAGCGGCCATGGTTGAAGTTCTATCCGCAAGACTGGCGCGGTGACCCGAAGTTGCGCATGTGCTCCATCGGTGCGCGTGGGCTATGGGCGGAAATGATCTGTCTTATGCATGAGGCGGAGCCATATGGCCACCTGATGGTCAATAACACACCGGTCACAAACAGGCAGCTCGCAAGCCTGGCTGGGATTTCGCAATCGGACTGCATGAAATTTATGGCTGAGCTGGAGTCTTCCGGCGTCTACAGTCGTCAACCGAACAAAACTATCTTCTCGCGACGCATGGTTAGGGACAATGAAAAATCCCTACAAGGTAAGAATGATATTGGGAAGCGCTGGGCTAATAGGCCTGATGGTAGGTCACCTACCGATGCACCTAATAGGTCACCTAATAGGTCACCTACACAAGACCCTATTACTCTAGAGGTTAGAAGCCAGAAAGAAAACGCTACGCTGACGCACGCGCGAGGCGGACTGATTTCGCCCGAGGCATTCGAGCTTGCGGACAGGCTCGAAAAAGCGTGTGGGTTTTCGCTACCCGAACAAACCCCTGTGGGATGGGCTGGCTGCGCGATGTGGGCGCAGAAGTGCCTGTCGGACGGCTGGATTGCGGATGTGATGGTGGAAGCCGCGAAGGGTGTTGCAAGGCGTAAGCGCAACGGTTTCATCGAGAGTTTCAAATACTTGGAAAAGCCGCTGGCTGAGGCGATGGCCCAGCATCTCCAGCCATTGCCAGAAGTTGAAATCAAACCCGCTGAAAAAGTCACGGTGATATCGAATGACAAACGAGAAAGTCTCGCAGCAGTCGCGGCCCGCCTTGCCGAGTCCGGCGTCACCTTCGGAATCAGACCGCGCGGCTTACGCGCTGAAGCGGGCGGGGATGATGTTCGGTTGCTTTCGAAAGGGTGACGCCAACGACCCGGAGATCTACGTCTCCGCTGTCGCGGCAATTCTGAGTGAGTATCCCGACAGCGTCATCGATTACGTGACGGACCCGCGCACCGGACTGCCTCGCCGCTCAAAATGGCTTCCGCAACCCTCTGAGGTCGCGGATGCTTGTGATGAGCAGATGGTCTCGGCTCGCCGTCGATTGGCCGACGAGCGAATTTTGAACGAGCAGATGGCCCTGAGAAACGTCAGAAGGCCAAGTCACGACGAGCGTGAGCGGGTGTCTGGCGGATTCGCGCAGTTATCAGAGAAGCTCAAAGCAATCGTGAGCGACGAAGCAACCGGCGAAAAACTTCCAACAGGCGAGGAGAACGCGGCGTGACGATGCAAACCCTGCAGATCGGTGATTTTGTTGAGTTTGTAGACCTTGCCACGCTCGGCAATGAGCAGCCGTTCAACCTCACAGAAACCTCGCGCTGGTTCTGCATCATCGTGAAGGTGGGCCGTCACAAGCGGGTAGAGCTTGATCTGGCGCGGCTGGGCTATCGGTCGTTTTACCCGAGGGCGAAGCGATGGATATCTCACGCCCGGGTCAAAACCGCTCAGGAACGCCCAATCCTGAACCGATACATGTTCGTCGAAGTCGACCACCCGCGGCAGTCTTTCGACCTGATCAGCAGTAATCGCGATGTCGATGAGATTATTCGCGCGACAACGGAAAGCGGAAAGGTTGAGCCTGTGGCGTTTCCGACCGGCTGGGTCGAAGGACTTATCAGCCGATACATGGCTGGAGAGTGGGACTATGTGACGCCCGGACGATTTCCTTTCAGGGATGAGGCAGGCGAGATCAGATACCGGGACAACGAGATGCCGCCGATCGGCGCGCGCATCCATGTATTGGAAGGAGAGTTCGCGAATCAACTCGCCCAGGTCACGGGGCGGAAGGGTAGGTCGTTGACTTTCAGATTGTCTGAGAGGATGGACGACGGAAAGGTCGAAGGACGTGCGCCTGCGATATTTGTGAGGGCTGCATGATGGATGCAGAGCGAGATCGGATCGAGGCTGAGTTATTCGAGTACGTCGCGCAGCGGATCGAGAGTATGTCTGGATCTGAGGTTTATCGGTTCGCCTTTAAGAAGGCCGCGCGTCTCGTTCGTGAGATGAAACCAGAGTACAGAAAGATTAAAGAGATTTGCAAAGACCTAGAACGACAAATCGTGTCTTCATAGGATAGCTCGGCTTCACCCAGCGGGAGGCTTGTGCCTCTATGTTTCGTAGGAGATCACCATGAAACGTATCTTCTGGTCGTTCATCATCGCTGCCGGTCGCGGTCTGCTTCGCTCTGCCGGCGCGCGTTGAGTCCGAAACTCACCACGATCAAGCCGTTGGTGGCGAAGCTGGCGCCGCGGCTCGGGTATCTGCCCGGCAATGAGCGCGAGCGATCACGCCACCGAGACGCAACGCAGGCATGGCGCGCTTGGTACAAGACAAGTAGGTGGCAGAAGCTGCGGCAGCAGGTGTTCGTCCGAGATAACTACACCTGCCAACGCACTGGTGCGCTGTGTATCGGTCGGCATCCGGCGCCCGATAGCCCAGTGGCAAACCACAAGAAGGCGCACCGCGGCGATCCGGCGCTGTTCTGGGACATCAACAACATCGAGACGGTGACCAAAGAGGTGCACGACGGTCTCATTCAATCCGAAGAGCGTGCGTTTCAAGCGGGCTGACCGGGCCGGGGGGGGGGTGAAATCTTACCACATCTCCGGCCTTCCGGACCCGCGTCCCCCGCACGCAGAGATTTTTTCCTGTAATGGGAATTTCAGTCAGGTGCGAACCAGTGCGAACTAGAGAAGGAAATTCTACGGACTGGGTTCAGGTGGGTGAGGCGTTTTGCTCGGAAAGCCTTTCAATCAGGGCGCTGGCGAAGAAATTTGGCATCTCCGATACGGCCATTCGAAAGGAGGCCAAGAAGCGTGGATGGTCCCGGCCGACTGCGAACCAACGCCCCCGCGAACCTGAGTGCGAACCAGCCTGCGAACCAACCGCAAACCGCTCGGAGGCCGCCGCTCGATCGGTGGCGTCGACGCCGGTGTCGGCGCTCACGGCGCGCGGCCGCAACATCATCCTCGCGCTGATGGATGAGCTCGAGTTTCTGAACCAGAACCACCAAACACTCGTCGGCCTCGTTGAGGACTACATCAACGGTGAGAAGGAAGATGGGGTTCGGGGTAAGTTGCTGAAGGCACTGGACCACGAAACCCGGTCGAAGACGGCGAATTATCTGGCGACGGCGCTCGCAAAACTGACTGACGCAGCTCCGGGCAAGAAGCAGGAGCGCCAGGAGAACGCCGAAAGTGCCTCATCAGCTGGTAAGTTCGCTGCGCCGTCGGCTCCGCGGCTCATCGTGGATAACCGATGAAGGATTGGTCGACGGCTTGTCCGGACTGGGAGAAGTGGATTGTCGCCGGACGATCCCTGATCGTGCCACCGCCGCTATTCCCGGACGAGGCTCACGCGGCGCTTGAGGTGTTCAAGGCGCTGCGGATCGTCGATGCGGCGGGGAGCCCGACGTTCGGAGAGGCTTGCGAACAATGGGTGTTCGATTTCGTTCTGGCGATCTTCGGGGCCTATGATCCTGAGACCGGCAAGCGGCTGATCCGCGAATTCTTCCTCCTGATCAGCAAGAAGAACAGCAAGAGCACCATCGCTGCCGGCATCATGTTGACCGCGCTGATCCGGAATTGGCGGCTGTCGAACGAACTGCTGATCTTGGCGCCGACGATCGAGGCGGCCGACAACAGTTTCAAGCCGGCGGCAGACATGGTGAGGGCCGACCCTGAGTTGAACGCGGCTGATGCCGGCTTCCTGCATATTCAGGATCACCTTCGGCAGATCACGCATCTCAAGACCAAGGCGGTGTTGAAGGTGGTGGCGGCCGATGGCAAGACGGTGGTCGGGAAGAAGGCCGCGTTCGTTCTGATTGACGAACTTTGGGAGTTCGGCAGCAAGCCGCGGGCCGATGCGATGTTGCGTGAGGCGACCGGCGGTCTGATATCAAAGCCGGAAGGTTTTGTGATTTCGATCTCGACACAGTCGGATGCGCCGCCGGCCGGAGTGTTCAAGGACAAGCTGGATTATTTCCGCGACGTCCGGGACGGTAAAATCAAGGACAAGAAGTCGCTCGGGGTGCTCTATGAGTTCCCAAAGGCGATGATCGACAGTCAGGCCTATCTCGACCCTGACAACTTCTACATCACCAACCCAAACATCGGTCGATCGGTCAGCCGCGAGTGGCTGGAAGACGAAATGCGCAAGGAACTGGCGAAAGGGCCAGAAACCCGCAACACCTTCCTCGCCAAGCATCTGAATATCGAGATCGGAATCAATCTTCGGGCCAACCGGTGGGCCGGCGCCGACTTTTGGGATCGGCAGGAAGACAAAACCATCACCTTCGATAGCCTGCTCGAGCAGAGCGAGGTGGTCGTCGTTGGTGTCGACGGTGGTGGCCTCGACGATCTGTTCGGCCTATCCGTTGTTGGACGACACAAGGAAACCCGCGACTGGATGTCATGGTCCCATGCATGGTGTCACAAGGGGGTTCTGGAGCGGCGCAAATCGATTGCTTCGCTGCTGCGGGACTTCGAAGACGCCAGCGAGTTGACCATCGTCGACGACCAGCTTGACGACCTGTCGGCGATCATCGAGGTGGTCGCCGAGATCAAGCGCCGCGGCTTGCTCGCTTCGGTGGCGGTGGACCCGGCCGGCCTTGGCGAGATGATCGAGGCGCTGGCGGAAATCGAGGTCACACAGGAAGCCGGCAATCTCATTGGTGCCCCGCAGGGTTGGGCAATGATGAACGCCATCAAGACGGCGGAACGCAAGCTTGCGAACGGAACTCTCCGTCACGCACCGTCGAAATTGATGGCCTGGTGTGTCGGCAACCTGAAGATCGAGCCGACGGCAACCGGCATTAAGGCGACAAAGCAGAACGCCGGCGACGCCAAGATCGACCCGGTGATGGCGATGTTCGATGCTGTCACCGTCATGAGCCGGAATCCTGAAGCTTCCGGTCCTTCTGTATACCGCGAGCGCGGCGCGCTGGTGCTTTAGGAAATCGAATGAACCTTTGGTCGCGCATATTCGGCGGGCGGGAGCCTGCCGCCGCACCACGCGCGTCCTTTCAGGATGCAAGCGGGGGTATCGTCATCGATACCCCGCAAAAGCTCGAAGAGGTGCTTCGCGCGGGGTCCATCACGGCGTCGGGCGCCCGAGTAACGCCAGATAGCGCTATGCGCGTTGCTGCCGTTTATGCCTGTGTCCGCATTCGATCGGGCGTTGTCGCGAATATGCCGCTGCATATCAAGCGGCGCGTGGATGAGCGAACCCGGGAAGATGCCTCGGATCATCCATTGTGGAGCGTTCTGCGCCGCAAGCCAAACCGATGGCAGACGCCGTCGCAGTTCAAGCGGATGCTGCAGGCGCACTTGATGTTGCGCGGCAACGCTTACGCTATGATTGTTCGGTCTGTGGGGAAGGTGAAGGAGCTTGTCCCACTCCATCCGGACCGTGTTGAATGTAAGCAGAATGACGATCTGTCGATAGATTACACCTACACCCGGAAGGATGGGCGGAAGATCAAACTAGCGCAGCATGAGGTGTTTCACCTCGTTGGACTGACGCTAGACGGTGTGCACGGCGTCTCAGTCATCACTTACGCGCGCGAAACCATCGGACTTTCGTTGTCGATGGAGAACCACGGCGCGACCGTGTTCAAGAACGGCGCCCGGGTGTCCACGGTGCTGATTCATCCCGGCAAGCTCGGCAAAGAAGGTCTTGAGTTCCTTCGCGCCAGCCTCGATGACTATCGCGCCGGCGGCGAGAGTGAGGGCAAGGCCCTCATTCTTGAAGAGAAGATGGACGTCAAGCCGCTCGCGATGACGGCGGAGGATGCGCAGTGGATCGAGAGTCGCAAATTCTCACGCGCTGATATCGCGATGTTCTTCGGCGTGCCGCCGCACATGATCGGCGATACCGAAAAATCCACAAGTTGGGGGACCGGCATCGATGCTCAGACGCAAGGCTTCGTCACGTTCTCCGCCGAGGACGATCTGACGACATGGGAAGAGACGGTCAATCGCGACTTGATCGGTGAAGATGAGCCCCTTCTTTACGCGCGATTCAACCGAAACGCGCTTGTGCGCGGCGATCTTAAGACCCGTTGGGAAGCCTACGTCAAAGCGCTGCAATGGGGCGTCTACAGCCCGAACAAGGTGCTCGAACTGGAAGATGAGAACCCGCGAGAGGGCGGGGACATCTGGTACCCGCCGCCGAACACGGCCGGAAACTCCGACCCGAAAAAGGATGATGGCGATGAGCCTGCGCAAACTGCCTGAAGCGAAGTCGTTTCAGCGCCCGCAGAATTTCCAGTGGGATGCGCCGAGCGATGTGCTGGCGAAGTGGGCCGAGAAGCCGCTGGCGTCGACCGCTGACGATCCCAACACCGTCACCATCTTCGACGTGATCGGTGAGGATTTCTGGACGGGGGGCGGTTTCACCGCGAAGCGAATGTCGGCCGCGCTTCGTTCGATCGGGAAGAACGACGTCACGGTGCAGATCAACTCGCCCGGCGGCGACATGTTCGAGGGAATCTCGATCTACAACATACTCCGCAGCCATCCTGCAAAGGTGACCATCGAGGTCATGGGTTGGGCGGCGTCGGCCGCGTCGATTATCGCCATGGCCGGCGACGAAATCCGCATGGGTCTTGGCACCTTCATGATGGTGCACAATGCCTGGGGCGTGGTGATCGGGAATCGTCACGATATGCGCGAAGCAGCCGATATGTTTGACGGCTTCGACGGTGCGATCGCGGATATCTACGAGGCTCGCACCAGCATGAAGCGGGCCGACATTGAGAAACTGATGGATGCCGAAACCTTCATGGGTCCGTCCGAGGCTGTGAAGAACGGTTTTGCTGATGCTGTCGCGGACGAGCTTTCCGCCGACGTCGGCGACGCGAAGAATATGGACCGGGGGTTGATGGCCCGCCGGCAGACCGAAGCCGCGCTCGCTCGCGCTGGCTTCTCCCGAGACAAGCGATCCGAGATCCTGTCGGAAATCGGAGCTTCTGCGGCCCTGCGTGATGCAAGCCGCAACCCCGCCGCGCGCGATGCAGGCATCGACCCGGCCGCCCTTCAGCGGCTCATTGAAACCATTCGTTCATAAGGAACATCAAATGACGAAGGCACTTTCCCGCACCCGCGGGCTGGTCGTCGTGCGCGCGGATGCGAGCGACGCAACCAAAATCCTCGCCGATCTTCAGAAGACCTTCGAGGACTTCAAGGCCGAGCGCGACAAAGAACTGGCCGACATCAAAAAGGGTATGGCCGACGTGGTACAGACCGAGAAGGTCGACCGCATCAACGCCGAGATCACCAAGCTGACCAAGGATATCGACGCTGTGAACGCGGCGATGGCTGCGATCAAGGTGGGTGGCGCCGGCGGTGCTCTCGATCCGGATAAGGCGGAGCACGCCCAAGCGTTCGACCGCTTCTTCCGCCGCGGCGCCGATGCCGGCCTGCGTGATCTCGAGGTCAAGGCTAAGTTGACCACGCAGTCCGACCCGGACGGTGGTTATCTTGTCCCGGAAGAGACCGAGGCCGGCATCGATCGTGTGCTGGGCACCGTGTCGACGATCCGGTCCCTGTCTCGCGTCATCACCATCTCGACCAGCACCTACAAGAAGCTCGTCAACATGGGCGGTGCGACGTCGGGCTGGGTCGGCGAAGAACAGGCGCGGACCGGCACCGATACGCCGACCCTGCGTGAGATCGCCATCAACACCGGCGAAATCTACGCGATGCCTGGTGCGACCCAGACGTCGCTTGACGATGCCCGGATCGACCTTGCTGCGTGGTTGGCCGACGAGGTGTCGATCGAGTTCGCCGAGCAGGAAGGCGCTGCCTTCGCGTCCGGTAACGGCGTGAACAAGCCGCGCGGCATCCTGTCCTATGACACGGTGGCGAATGCTTCCTATGCCTGGGGCAAGATCGGCTTTGTCGTCTCGGGGAAGGCTGATGGCTTCCTTGCGGCGACGGCCTCGGTCAATCCCGCCGATGCGCTGATCGACCTCTACTACGGCCTCAAGTCCGGTTATCGGAATGGCGCGTCGTGGCTGATGTCGGATCCGACCATGGGCACCGTGCGCAAGTTCAAGGACGCGCAGGGGGCCTACATCTGGAATCCGCCCACGGCGGCCGGTGAGGTGGGCACCATTCTCGGTAAGCCAGTTCACACCGACGACAATATGCCGGCGGTGGGTGCGGGCGCCTTCCCGATCGCCCTCGGCGACTTCAACCGGGGCTATCTGGTTGTCGATCGTGCCGGCGTTCGGGTGCTTCGCGATCCCTACACCGCCAAGCCGAATGTCTTGTTCTACACGACCAAGCGCGTCGGCGGCGGCGTGGTGAACTTCGAAGCCCTCAAGCTGCTGAAGATCAGCACCTGATCGAACTGACGGGCGGCTTCGGTCGCCCGTTCCTCCCCATCTTCCCTTCGAAAGGACTGTCCCATGAAGGACGGAATCTCTGGCATCGGCGTGGTCGCCACGCTCGCACCGGTCGATTATGCCGCGACCACCAAGGGCACTGCGATCGATCTGCAGGGCTTCAACAGCGCCACCCTCATCGTCAACAGCGGCGCCATCACCAGCGCCGGCCTCTACGACGTCAAGCTGCAGGAATCCGACACCACGACGGACGGTGATTTCACCGACGTCGTGGCCGGTGATCTGCTCGGCGACCTCCCTGACGCGCTGGCCGCGACCTCGGTCTACAAGCAGGGCTACAAGGGATCGAAGCGCTACATCCGAGCCGTCATCACCAAGCAGTCCGGCACGTCCATCGTCGCCGGCGCCGTCGTGGTGCGTGGCCATCCTTCGGACGCGCCCGTCGCCTGACGACTTGGGGCGGCCTTCGGGCCGCTCCTTCCTCTCTTGGGTATCTCCATGCTTGCACCGGTCCGCACCGCAGCGCCAGCCATTACTCCGGTCTCCCTCGCTGACCTGAAGGCGTCATTGCGCGTCGATCACTCCGACGATGATGCGGTGATCGGCGCGCTGCTGGCCGCGGCCGTCAATCATTTCGATGGCTGGACCGGCATTCTCGGTCGCTGCTTGGTGGAGCAGACATGGCGGCAAGATTTCGGGTGCTTCACTGACTGTTTGCGGCTGCCGCTGGCGCCGGTTTTGACGGTCGAAAGCGTCACATATTTCGACGGAGAGAATGCGCAGCAGACGCTCGCCGCATCCGTCTATGGTCTGTTTTCCGATGCGCGCGGCCCGTATGTCGGGCTGAAGCCGGATCAATCGTGGCCAGGTAGCTACTCGCGCCGCGATGCCGTCTCGGTGACTTTCAAGGCGGGCTACGCCACGACGCCCGCAGTGCCAGCCGATCCGGGGCCTGAAGCCCCAGAACAAAGCACCGTGCCCGATCCGATCAAGTTGGCGATCATCATGCACGTCAAGTCTAACTATGACCCGCTCGATCCAACCGTTCGGGATTCCTATCAGCGCGCGATCGATGCGCTTGTCGCTCCGTTCCGCCGGGTAGGGGTGTGATGGCGAAGGTCAGCGCCCAGAGCCTCTATTATAAGGTCCACTGCCAGAAACGCATCGAGCAGGATGACGGCTACGGCAATACCGTCTCGGACTTTGCCACTCAATTTACGGTGCGGGCGGCATACCGCCACTTGCGCGGCGGCGAGACCGTCATCGCGTCTCGTCTCGAGAGCAAACACCCGGTCGTCATCACCGTGCGCGCGTCCAGCCAAACGCGCCAGATCAATTCCGACTGGCGTCTCGTTGACGCTCGCGACGGCACCGAATGGGCGGTGCGCGACGTCACGCCTGAGACAGATCGGCAGTTCATCACCTTCCTTTGCGAAAGCGGCGTCGCCGCATAACCTGGAGCCATCACCATGACGGACCTGACGATTACCGCGGCGAATGTTGTCGCGGGCACCACTGCGGCGCGCGACAGCGGTAACGCCGGCGAGGCGATCACCGCCGGGCAGGCGGTTTATCGTTCGTCGACCACGAACAAGTGGATGCTGGCCGATAGCGACTCCGCGACCGCTGAAGCCAAGCGAGCGACCGGCATCGCGCTCAACGGCGCGGCGCTCAATCAGCCGATCTCGGTGTTGAAATCCGGCGAGATCACCATCGGCGCCACGCTCACCGCCGGAACGGCCTATTACCTGAGCGCTACGCCAGGCGGCATCTGCCCGGTTGCCGACGTCGGCACCGGTGACGACGTCTGCCTGATTGGCCTCGCCAAATCCACGTCGGTGCTGGTGGTCAACATCCAAGCGCCGGGCGTGACGCTGTGAAGACCGTGAAAATGGACCGGGACTTCGATTACCGCCCGGTCCATTCCCAAGTCATCGCTTATCGAGCCGGTCAGACCTATCAGCGCGTGCCCGAAGCCGCGGTGCGCGCGATCGTAGCGGCAGGCGCGGGGAGGATTGAAGATGGCGACGATCTTGGGGCTCGCGAAGCTGCAAGCCAAGCTCAACAGGATGCCGGCGGTGGCGACGGTTCAGATCAAGGCGGCAATGGAGCAGGGCGCCGACGAGATCGTCGCGATGATGAAGAGCCTCGTTCCGGTAAGGACGGGCGCGCTTCGTGACAGCATCGGGTGGACGTGGGGTGCTGAAGCCCCCGCGGGCTCCCTGATCGTTGCGGTCGCAAAGAGCAAGCTGGGCAAAGACCTCACCATCACGATCTACGCGGGCTCGCGCGACAAGAGCCGTGGCGCTGCTGATGCTTATTGGGCCCGCTGGGTGGAGTTCGGAACCGTGAAAACGCCGAAGCAGCCGTATTTTTACGTGAGTTACCGCGCCAATAAGAAGAAGGTCGTTCGCCGCATCCGCACCGCAACCCGCAAGGCGGGCAAGTTGGTTGCGGCGCAATGACCTCTCCTTCTTTGGAATTGCAGGGCGTGTTGGTCAAGCGTCTCAAAGAAGACGCAGCGTTGTCAGCGCTGATCTCTGACCGCGTATACGACAACGTGCCAGCGGATCCGGTCTTTCCTTATGTGTCGCTCGGTACCGGTGACGAGACCGAAGATGATGCCGACTGCATTGAGGCGTTGGATATTTCGTTGCAGATCGATTGTTGGTCCCGCGCCGTCGGCTTTCCGGAAGTCAGGAAGATCAGCGATGCGGTGCGACGTTCGCTGCACGAAGCCGACCTGACACTCGCAAGCAACGCGATCGTCTCATTTGTTCATCGTCAGACCCGCGTGTTCCGCGACCCTGATGGCCTCACGAGCCATGCAGCAATGACATTCGACGCTTTTGTCGAAGTAGCCGCCTAGCGGCATTCACTGGCGGCCCGGCCGCACATTCCCATGGAGACTTAAAATGAGCGCGCCCACCACTGCCCGTTTTGGCAAGTTCAAGATCCTGCTCGGCGATGGTGCCGATCCGGAGGTTTTCACCGCACCGTGCGGCTTCACCTCGAAGTCGCTGCAGCTCACCAAGGCGCTGACGGAAGTCAACCTACCCGACTGCGACGATCCTGACGCTGTGGCGTGGGTTGGCCGCGATGCGCAGAGCCTGTCGGCGTCGGTTTCGGGCGAGGGCGTGCTGTCCTCTCAGTCGGTCGACGCCTGGCTGGCGGCCTGGGAGAACGTCGAGTCGATCAGCGTCAAGGTGATCATCGAATTCCCGGCCAAGACGATCACGTGGACCGGGAAAATGCACATCGCCACCTTCAGTCCAACTGCGGAGCAGGGTGGCCGTGTCACGGCTTCGGTTGAAATGCAGTCCGATGGCGAATTGGTGCGGGTGACAGCCTGATGTCGCGCGACGCCTCAGTTGAACTTGACTGGGCGGACGGCACCTTTGCCTTCCGTCTGGCGTGGGGCGAGCTGGAGAAGTTGCAGGAAGCCTGCGACGCCGGACCCTACGTTATCCTCAACCGGTTGGTTGATAACTCGTGGCGCGTCGGCGACATCAGCAACGTCATTCGGCTCGGCCTGATCGGCGGCGGGATGGCGCCGGTCGACGCGCTGAAAAAGACGCGTGAATACGTCGAGAAGCGCCCGCCGATGGAAAGCCTCATGTTTGCGCAGGCGATCTTGAGCGCAGCGATCGTGGGGGCTCCCGACGAGGGCGCGGGAAAAAAAGACGCGGCGGCAAATCCGGCGGAGAGCAACTCGACGATCTCCCGAACGGAAAGTTCAGATTTGCCGCCATCTACGGAAACGGGGCCGCAATAGGATTCTCGCCTCAGCAAGTCGCCGCGATGTCGATATGGCAATACGCAGCCGCGGTGGAAGGATGGGCAAGCGTGCATTGTCCGGATGACGCCAACTCGCTTTCGGCGCAAGAAACCGACGAACTCTGGAATTGGTTGAACGATGGCGACTGACGTCGAAAAGCTCGTTGTCCAAATTGCTGCCGACCTTAGCCAGTATAAGAAGGGCATGGAACAGGCGGCCGGCGTGACCAGCCGTCAGGCCCGCGCCATTGAGGCACGCTGGCGGCAGGCCAACAAGAACCTGGATGGTATCGGCCGCGATATGGCGCGGAGCCTGATTGCTCCGCTCGCGGGTGTTGTCGGAGCGTTGGGTACGCGCGAGATTCTATCTTACGCCGACGCGTGGACGCGGGCCGGGAATCTGATCGCGGCCGCAGGGCAGGTTGCAGGGCGCCAGGGCCGCTCACTCGAAGGCATCAACCAGATCGCGCAAGACACGCGCGGTGAGTTCGGCGCGACGGCCGAACTATACGCCAGATTGCTTCGGTCGACGGCGAACGTTGCGGAATCCGAGAGGGAAGTCGCGCAGGCGACGGAGACGGTCAATAAGGCGTTCAAGGCAGGCGGTGCTGCATCTTCGGAAATGGCCGCGGGCGTCCTCCAGTTGTCGCAAGGTCTTGGCTCTGGCGTGCTTGCCGGAGACGAGCTCCGGTCGGTGCGTGAGAATGCCCCGCTGCTGGCGCAGGCCATTGCCGACTATTTCGGTACGACAATTGCTGGCCTGAAAAAGCTCGGCGAGGAGGGGCGTCTCACCAGCGATAAGGTGTTCAAGGCAATCCTTTCTGCGAAAGGCAAAATCGACGGCGCTTTCAACGCGACATCTCAGACGATCGGGGACGCTGTTACCAGAATCAACAATGCGTTCACGCAGTACATCGGCCAGTCAGATGAAGGCCTGGGTGCAACAGGTCGTTTAACGGCCGGGCTGAACGCACTTGCCAACAACTTCGACAATGTCGCCGACACCACGTTGAAGGTTGCGAGCATCATTGCTGCCGCGCTCGTTGGTCGGTCCATCGGCGGTATGATTGCGAAGCTGGGGATCGCCACCAGCGCGGTGACGACATTCGTTGCCGCGTTGCGAACGGCGAGCATTGCGACCGCTATTGGAGGACTCGGGGCTGCTGCTGGTCCGATTGGTCTTTTGATCGGCGGCACTGTCGCGACCGCTTTGGCGCTCTATTACAGCAACTCCAAGGATGCGACGGCAGGCTCGAAAGAATATGCCAAGGCCCTGAAACAGGTCGAAGACGCCGCCAAAAGAGCGGGGCCTGCCGTGGAGGGCGCCGCTGCCAGCGCCGCCAAGGCCGCCGACGAAGCCTTCGCGGCGGCCCAAAAAAAGGTCGCGGATGATTTTGCGGCCGCACTTGAGCCGGCGAGCCGAGATGTCCAGACGTTCATTGATCTGTGGCGTGGATCAGATGATGTCGGCGTCGCGCTTCTGGAGCGGATTCAGTCGCTGATATCCGAGGTCGCGAAGGGAAAGGCTCCCGTTAGCAGCCTCAAGACCGCCATCGAAGAACTTGGCAAGCTCGATGCATTCAGCAAGATAGCGGGCGACCTTTCCGCTCTCCTTGGCGGTATCGACAAGGCGTCCGGCAAGTTCAAGTCGCTGAGCGATCAGATCGAGAAAAATCGCGCAGCTCAAAACCCACCACCTGTCGATCCGTCCGTGCGGCAAGCCAAGATCGATAAAGCGGCCGCCGATTATCTCGCCGACGCCGAGCGACGCAACAAGCTTACGAAGGATCAACTCGCGCTCGAGGAGGAGATCGCGCGCGTCAAGAAGGATGCTCTTGGAAAGGGTGTCGAGTTGACCGATGCGCAGGCGAAGCGCGCTGCTCAAGTAAATATTTCCGGAAACGATCGTCGTTCAGCGGAGGGTCGCGTCGTTAGGAAAACTGCCGACTCCCGGTTCGACCAAGATATTCAGTCTGTTCGCGATCGCACGGCGGCGCTTGTCGAAGAACAGAGGATCATCGGCCTCAGCGTCGCTGAACAAGAATCACGGCGTATGGCGCTGGATCTTGAACAGCAGGCCTTAAAAAATCTGCGCGAAGAGGCTCGCCGGAAAGGCGAAACCGATCTCGAATCCATCAGGCTGTCTGACGAGCAGCGTCAAAAGATCGACGACGCATCTGAGGCCTATGGAAGACAGGCCAAGGCCTTGGAGCGAGTTCGCGAGAAACAGCAACGCGCCGAGCAGATGGCGTCTGAGTTCTACGAATCCTTCAAATCTGGTATGGCTGATGCCATCACTGGTGCAAAATCATTCGATGAGGCGCTGCAGGGTGTCCTGAAGCGGCTCGGCGATCTGCTGATTAATTCTGCCTTCGATAGCTTGTTTAAGCCTGCGGGTGGTGGCGGGTTGTTCAAATCGCTCGTCGACATGTTCAAGTTCGATGATGGCGGATACACTGGACCCGGAGGAAAGCACCAGCCAGCCGGCGTCGTTCATAAAGGCGAAGTCGTCTGGAGTCAGAAAGACGTTCGCAACGCTGGTGGCGTCGGGGTGGTCGAGGCTATGCGCCGCGGTGCTCGTGGTTATGCGGACGGCGGCGTTGTGGCGGCGCCACGATTTTCCGCGTCGACGCTGCCTTCCATTTCAAAGGCATCATCTGCGATATCCGTCTCCATGCGCAGCGGCGATATCGTGATTCAAGGCAGTGCGGACCAACAGACTCTTGCAATAATGCGGCAGGAACTCGCGCGACGTGATGCGGAGTTTCCGTCTCGTGTCGTGAGGGCCGTGCAGAAAGCGCGCTCTGGGAGGGTCGAATTTTGAGTCTTTCAGAACCGTTCGACCTTCTAGCCGATCTCCCCGGCTGGACGACGCAGTTTGAGCCTGCGTGGCGGCAGGAGCAGTCGCGCGAAGCTGGTGGGCGCACCTATGTGAAGGATCTCGGCGATCCGCTGTGGACGCTCTCCGCGCAGTCTCGCCCGCTTAGCCCCAATGAACTGGATTATTGGCGAGCGCGCCTGAATGCCATGGAGAATGGCCTAGCGACGTTCTGGGGCTACTCCATGTCGCGGTGCTATCCTATTAAGTATCCGCGCGGAACGTGGCCCACGGGCGCTGGCTTCGACGGCAATGCCACACTGGCTAGCGTTGGGGCTAACAACAAATCCGTGTCGATCTCCGGCCTGCCGGTTGGGTACGTCGTGTCGGCTGGTGACTATATCCAGATCGGCGATGCCGACCTTCATCACGTTGTGGAAGGCGCGACAGCCAATGGCTCCGGCATCACACCTGAGTTTGAGGTGCGCCCGCATATCTGGCCTGGTGTCGACGTCAACGACAGTCCCGCGCCTATTGTGAGGGTCAAGCGGCCTGCCTGCATCATGGCGATCGTGCCGGGTAGTGTGCAGAGCCAAGCGGACCCTCAGACTGGCTGGGGCGCGGTGTCGTTTCAAGCGATGGAGGCGCGGTAAGTATGCGCAGCCTCCACCCAGACATTTACGAAGCGCTATCCGACCGCAAGCTGGTCGCGCGAGACTTCATCTGGTTCATCGTCCGCGACGCCACAACTGGCGACCCGGTCACGGACGGCTACTGGTCTGGCGCTGGCACCATTAACGCCAGCGTGATCGACCCAGACACAGGCGGCGCGGTGTCGCGGCAGTTCGTCGGTGCGGGCGGGCTGATCCAGATTTCCGATATCCCGCTTGTGTCAAACGTCACTGTGCAGAACGTGACGGTGCAGTTGAATCAGGTCATGGACCGCATCAACGAGCTGGTGCGCGATTACGACTGTAAGCAGGGCACAGTTATCATCTGGCGCGGGCTATACAATCCCGACACGCGCAAGATGGTACAGGCCGCGATTCCGCGGTTCTATGGCTTCATCGACACGATCGAGATCAACACGCCCAGCGAAAACAGCGAGGGATGTGTTGTCCTCACCTGCACCTCGCACACGCAGGAGATGACGCGCTCGAACTCCGATACGCGCTCGGACGCATCGCAGCGCCTACGGCTCTCGACTGATAACTTCTACGTCGACACGACCGTTGTCGGGACGTGGCAGCATTTCTGGGGCAGGGCGGACGGCACCGTTCCGTCGCAGCCGCCTTCTTATAAGAAAAACTGGAGCTAACCAACGTGGTGAGGCGCGGGCGGCTGTCCGACAAGGACCGCGTGGTCGAATTGCTGCGCGACAGCCGGGTTGGGGCAGGTTTTGACAGACCAGACGGAATATCCGGCTTCGTTTTTCCGTATGACAAAGCATACGCGGAGCGTCTTTTCCTGCATCACGTAGGTTCACCAGACGCGGCTTGTTTCGTTTTCGATGTCGACGGTATCGCGCAAGGAATCCTGATGATGGTCGCTTTCGATCATTCATACGGACCCGTTCGGGTATCGAAAGACAGTATGTGGTGGATCGACCCCACGCACCGTGGCGGGACAGCAGCCGTTCGCATGCTTGACGCAGCGGAGGAGTGGGCGCGCTCCCGTGGATGTGCATTCGGCGGGATCGCTGGCATGGGCGGCGATCCGAATATCGCGCGGCTCTTGGAGAGGCGCGGCTATCGCGCCGCCGAAGTCCACTACCTCAAGCCGCTATAGAACCCTGTAAGGCTTACTCGATTTGCCCATTTTCTCTGCTATTGCCGCAGGTATCGCGGCCATTGGCTCGTTTATCGGCGGCCTTGGCGCGATCGGCTCATTCGCGTTGCAGATGGCGGCCGGCATCGGCGTCAGCTATCTCGCGAAGGCGTTGGCCGGCAAGCCGAAGCAACAGAGCGCATCAAATGGCGTTTCTGGCGTCCAAGGGCAGTTGCAAGCGGCTGGTGATGTGCCGCGGCAGTTCATGCTTGGTAAGGGTGCAACGGCAGGCTCGCTGGTCTACGCTAACGCGTGGGGTAACGATGGCGATACGCCGAATGCCTACTTCACACAGGTCATCGCGCTCAGCGACTTGCCCATAAAGGGCCTCCTCGGCGTATGGGTGAATGGTGAGCTTGGTACGCTAGGAAGTGTTGCGCACCCCGATTTTGGATTTCCTGTCACTCAGTATTTTAAGGACGGCAAGGACCACCTCTGGATCAAATTCTACGATGGTACGCAGACTGTTGCGGACCCGTTTCTGACAACCCGCGTTTCGACCGCAGAGCGGCCGTACCAGTCGACTCGTGTCGGCAAGGGTATTGCCTATGTGGTCTGCACATCGCTGGTGAATGACACTCTATTTACTGGCTTCCCGCAGTTCTTGTTCGAACTTGATGGCGTTCGGCTTTATGATCCGTCGAAGGACGATACCAACGGCGGTGAGGGCGACCAGCGCTATTCCGACCCGGCGACGTGGGGCGGTGATGGTGACGATCTGCCAGCGGTGCAGATCTACAATCTGCTGCGCGGTATCAAATACGGCGACGACTGGCTTTACGGCTTCCAGAATTTCTCGGGTCGCCGCGCAATTGCAGAAAACTGGGTTGCGCAGGCGAATAAGTGTCGCGCTCTGGTGGAGGGGCCGGACGGTCCTGAGCCTACCTACAGGTCGGCTGGGCAGATCGCCGTTGATACGCCGCTTGGCGACACGGTCGAAGCTCTTCTAACATCCTGCCAAGGCAAGTTGTCCGAGACGGGCGGCTTCTACAAGATGCATTGCGGCGAGCCGGATAGCCCGTCGTTCTATTTCACCGACGATGACATTCTCTCGACCGAGGAGCAGAGTTTTACGCCGTTCTTCGGGTTGGCTGATACGGTCAACGGCATTTCGGGCAAGTATCCAGCTCCCGCCGAGGGGTGGGCAATGAAGCCCGCGCCTCCTGTGCTGCGGACAGACCTTGAGGCCCGCGCTGGCAATCGCCGGCTTCTATCTGACGTGACGTTTGATTTCGTGCCGCATGCGTCCCAGGTGCAGCGGCTCATGAATTCCGCGCTTCTGGCGGCACAGCGTGCGCGGAGGCATACCTTCTCATTCGGGCCGAAGTTCTGGTTTGTCGAGCCGGGCGACGTTGGTGCTTATACGTCTCAGCGCAACGGCTACGCCGATAAGCTGTTTGAGGTAAATGGCGCGGTCGACAAGGCCAACCTTGATATC
>Ga0182736_1001182_pt1 | contig 27892 bp, 27 predicted proteins | sample eDN5th30CKraftBY_FD_128882 | JGI IMG/M metagenome (GOLD analysis project Ga0182736, IMG submission 128882) | Enriched backyard soil microbial communities from Emeryville, California, USA - eDNA 5th pass 30_C Kraft BY (version 2) (version 2) | ecosystem: Environmental > Terrestrial > Soil >...
CCGCTCAGGATCCGTGGGGCTCGGAAGGGCGGGACGGCTCCGCCAATCTCACCGGCGAAATCCTTTTTGCGAAACCGTTTACCGCCTCGGACCTCTTCACCAGCTATTTCATTCCCCGGCCGCATGTGGGCGGCAGCCTGAATTTCGACGGCCGGACGAGCTTCGCCTATGCGGGCCTGTCCTGGACGGTCGACGTCACGCCCGACATCTTCGTCGAGGGCAGCGTCGGCGGCGCCTTTCACAACGGCAAGGATCATCCGCTGGCCCATCGCCAGGAACTCGGATGTTCGCCCCTCTTCCGCGAATCGGGTTCGGTCGGCGTGCGCCTCTCGGCCAATTGGAGCGTGATGGCGACCGTGGAGCATCTCTCCAACGGCGGCACCTGTTCGGACGAGAATAGAGGCTTGACGAATGTCGGCGCGCGGGTTGGGTATTCTTTTTAACTGAACCCCAACCTTCGGGCTCCCCATGGTCGTCCTCAACCGCATCTACACCCGCACCGGCGACAATGGCACTACGGCCCTGGCCGCCGGCGGACGCCGCCCGAAATTCGACCTGCGCATCGAGGCCTATGGCACGGTCGACGAGACCAATGCCTGCATCGGTCTGGTTCGTCTCCATACGGCGGGCCACGAGATCGACCCGATGCTCAGCCGCATTCAGAACGATCTCTTCGATCTCGGTGCCGATCTCGCCACCGTCGAGACGGAGAAGCCCCTCCCCTACGAGCCGCTGCGCATCACGCAGGGGCAGGTCGACCGGCTCGAACAGGAGATCGACCGGCTCAACGGGGAGCTGTCGGTCCTGCGCTCCTTCGTCCTCCCAGGCGGCACGCCCGCCGCCGCGGCCCTTCATCTCGCCCGCACGGTCAGCCGTCGCGCGGAGCGCCTCGTGGTGGAACTCATGCAGAAGCCGGACGAGAAGGTGTCTCCGGAATCCGTGAAGTACCTGAACCGCCTGTCTGACTTTCTTTTCGTCGCGTCCCGTTACGTCAATGACAAGGGCGCGCTCGACGTACTCTGGGTGCCCGGCCAGAACCGTTAGGAGCGGCCCATGTTTCTGCCGCTTCACGATGGCGTCCCGCTCAAGAACATGAAGACGCCGCTCGCGACGCGGTTTCTGATCGGCGCCTGCATCATCGCCTATCTCTTCACCTTCTACGGCCCTCTCGGCGAGGACGCGGTGGTGGGCGGCCTGGGCTTCATCCCGGCCGTCCTGTTCGGAACAGAGGTTCTGCCGGAAGGCTATCCGTTCGTTCCCGCCGAGCTGACGCTCGCCACCAACATCTTCCTGCATGGCTCGCTGTTCCACCTGATCGGCAACATGCTGTTCCTCTGGGTGTTCGGCGACAATGTGGAGGATGCGATGGGGCATCTCCGCTTCATCGTCTTCTTCCTGCTCTGCGGCATGGCCGCGAGCCTGGCCCACGCCTTCATCACCACCGAGCCGCACCGCCCCCTGATCGGGGCCTCGGGGGGCGTGTCGGGCGTCGTGGCCGCCTACCTGATCCTCTATCCGCGCGTGAAGATCTGGGGCCTGTTCCTGAAGGGCATTCCCCTGCACCTTCCCGCCTATTGGACCATCGGCCTCTGGTTCGCCCTGCAGCTCGCCTCGGCCTTTCTCGGCGGAGACGAGAGCGTGGGATGGTTTGCCCATCTTGGCGGCTTCCTGGTGGGCGCTGCTCTCATCCCGTTCATGCGCCGCCGTTACGATCCCGTGCTCGCCCGCGCCCAGGCGCAGGAAATCCAGGCGCCGCGCTGACGACCGGGAACGGCCGCCGATGGAACAAGCGCGAAAAGTGGTTTCCACTTTTCGGCCCGATGACCTTTTTAAAGGCTGGCGCATCGGATGACCCCGAAAAGTGGTTTCCACTTTTCGGCCCGATGCTCTAGGTTCCGATCCGCCTTTTTCCTATATGTCCGGAGAGCTGGCTTTCGGCCATATCCGGATCCGACCATTGGTGAGGACAAACGAATGAAGCTTCTTGTGTGCGTGAAGCGGGTGGTGGACTACAACGTGAAGATCCGGGTGAAGCCGGACGGGTCGGGCGTGGAACTGGCCAACATCAAGATGTCCATGAACCCCTTCGACGAAATCGCCGTCGAGGAAGCGGTGCGCCTCAAGGAGCAGGGCAAGGCCACCGAGATCGTCGCCGTGTCCATCGGCCCGCAGCAATCGGCGGAGACCATCCGCACCGCGCTTGCCATGGGGGCCGACCGCGGCATCCTGGTCAAGACCGACGCCAATGTCGAGCCGCTTGGCGTCGCCAAGATCCTGGCCAAGGTGGTCGAGCAGGAGAAGCCCGACCTCGTGATCATGGGCAAGCAGGCCATCGACGATGATTCGAACCAGACCGGCCAGATGCTGGCCGCTCTCCTCGGCTGGCCGCAGGGCACCTTCGCGTTCAAGGTCAATGTGGGCGAGGGCTCGATCGACGTCACCCGCGAGGTCGACGGCGGCCTGCAGACGGTCGGCCTGAAGCTGCCCGCCATCGTGACCACGGACCTGCGCCTCAACGAGCCGCGCTATGCCAGCCTGCCCAACATCATGAAGGCCAAGAAGAAGCCCCTCGACGAGACCTCGCCCGAGACGCTCGGCGTCGATGTCTCCCCGCGCCTGAAGGTCGTGAAGACCGCCGAGCCCGGCGGCCGCAAGGCGGGCGTGAAGGTCGGCTCGGTGGCCGAACTCGTCCAGAAGCTGAAGACCGAAGCCGGCGTGCTCTAAGGGAGACCAAGACCAATGACCACTCTTCTGATCGCCGAGCACGACAACGCTCACCTGAAGGACGCCACCCACAAGGCGCTCTCGGCCGCCACGGCGCTCGGCGCCCCGGTGCATGTGCTGGTCGCCGGATCCAACGCCAAGGCCGCGGCAGAGGCGGCTGCCAAGCTCGAGGGCGTCGAAAAGGTGCTGCTCGCCGACAGCCCGGCCTACGAGCACCAGCTCGCGGAACCCACGGCGGCGCTGATCGTGTCGCTGGCGGGCTCCTATGATGCCTTGGTGGCGCCGGCCACCAGCAAGGGCAAGAACGTGATGCCGCGCGTGGCGGCCCTGCTCGACGTGATGCAGGTCTCCGACATCATCAAGGTGGTGGCGCCCGACACCTTCGAGCGGCCGATCTATGCCGGCAACGCGATCCAGACCGTGCAGGCGACCGACGCCAAGAAGGTCATCACCGTGCGCACCGCCGCCTTCCAGGCGGCCGGTGAAGGCGGCTCCGCCGCCATCGAGACGGTGAATGCCGCCGAGGATCCGGGCGTGTCGAGCTTCAAGGGCGAGGAGATCGCCCAGACCGACCGGCCCGAGCTGACCTCGGCCCGGATCATCATCTCGGGCGGGCGCTCGCTCGGCTCGGCCGATGCCTTCAAGCAGTATATCGAGCCGATCGCCGACAAGCTCGGAGCCGCCATGGGCGCTTCGCGCGCGGCGGTGGATGCGGGCTATGCCCCCAATGACTGGCAGGTGGGCCAGACCGGCAAGGTGGTGGCGCCCGATCTCTACATCGCGGTGGGAATTTCAGGGGCCATTCAGCATCTGGCGGGCATGAAGGATTCCAAGGTGATCGTGGCGATCAACAAGGACGAGGAAGCCCCGATCTTCCAGGTGGCCGATTACGGCCTCGTCGGCGACCTCTTCCAGATCCTGCCGGAACTGAAGGAGGAGTTGACCAAAGCCGGTCAATAAGGTCAGGAATAGTGACGGACCGGGCGGCTCTCCGCCCGGCCGCATGTGGCGAATGGATGCAGGCAGAAGGTCAGATGGGCATTGAGATCAAAACGGTTGGCGTTGTCGGCGCGGGTCAGATGGGCAGCGGCATCGCCCATGTCTGTTCGCTCGCGGGGTTGAACGTCCGGCTGAACGATCTCTCGGAAGATCGGATCAATGCGGGACTTGCCACGATCAACGGCAACATGGCGCGCCAGGTCTCCAAGGGTGTCATCTCCGATGCCGACCGGCAGGCGGCGCTCGAGCGGATCAAGCCCGCCCGCACTTACGACGATCTGTCCGCGTGCGACATCGTCATCGAGGCCGCGACCGAGAACGAGGAGGTGAAGCGCAAGATCTTCACCAATCTCAGCCCCTCGCTGCGTCCCGACGCGCTGCTCGCCACCAATACCTCGTCGATCTCGATCACCCGCCTGGCGGCCGCGACCGACCGGCCGGAGCGGTTCATCGGCATTCACTTCATGAACCCGGTCCCGGTGATGCAGCTCGTCGAGTTGATCCGCGGCATCGCCACTGAGGACCACACTTACGAATCCGCCAAGGAATTCATCGCCAAGCTCGGCAAGACCTCGACGGTCTCCGAGGATTTCCCGGCCTTCATCGTCAACCGCATCCTGCTGCCGATGATCAACGAGGCGATCTACACCCTCTATGAGGGCGTGGGCTCCGTGGAAGCCATCGACACGGCCATGCGGCTCGGCGCGAACCACCCCATGGGCCCGCTCCAACTGGCCGATTTCATCGGCCTGGATACCTGCCTGTCGATCATGCAGGTGCTGCACGAGGGCTTGGCCGATTCCAAGTACCGCCCCTGCCCGCTCCTGGTGAAATACGTGGAAGCCGGCTGGCTCGGCCGGAAGACCAAGCGCGGATTCTACGATTACCGCGGCGAGAAGCCGGTCCCGACCCGCTGAAGATCTCGACTCAGGGTGTGAGGGCGGGACGCCCGTCTCATGCCCTGCGAGCGGGACACCTTCCCCATGAAGGCGGCGTCTAATCCCGCCTGAATATTTCCCGGAACAATGCGCTGCCCGAGCGGCGAGCCGACATCCCGGAAGCCGGCAACGGATCGATTCTCGTCGATGTCCCTCAAGGACGAGTTCCGGATCGATCCCTCCACCGTCTCGGCCAGCTGCAGGATCGGCGGGGTATTTGAAACCAGCCGACGCATCCACGAGGGCGACGACCTGAGGTGGGAACCGGAACTCTTATCCTTGCAACCGACGGCATTGTCCTGCGGCGGCCCTCAAGCCGAAGCCTCTGACCAAGCGTGACCAGGGCGCCGCCGAAAAAGGACCTGACCTTGCAAGAGGCAAAGTCATTCCGGAATCATTCAAGGCCGGATCGATCTCTCATAGCGAACGCACAAGGAAAAAGTATTACAACTTAAGAGTAATCAAGCGCGCCGCACAGGGAATAAAGAGGAAAATATTTCAATAAGACCGAGTCTCTCCTGCTTTTTACATCAATCTTAACCCAATCCTCATGGGCGTATTCTTGACCGCTGCGGATGTAAAATTTAGGTTACGTTTGTAATCAACGAGGGCCGATGCCATGTCGCGTGCCCTGTATCTTTATGGAAAGCGTGACGTCCGAGTAGCCCCGTTCAATCTACGGGAACAGAAGCCGGGCGAGGTCTTGCTCGAAGTCGCGGCCATTGGGCTCTGCGGCAGCGACCTCCACTACTACAAGGACGGAGGCATCGGCGCCGCGACAATCCGGCAGCCCTTCGTTCCCGGCCATGAATTCAGCGGATGGCTTGCAGACGACCTGCCTGGAAAGAGCCTGAAAAGTGGCGATCTCGTCGCGGTCGACCCAAACCATGCCTGCGGGCATTGCGCTCATTGCCGCGCGGGCCATCCCAATCTCTGTCCGAATGTCGAATTCATCGGCGCCCCTCCCGTCGACGGCGCCATGACCCAGAGGATCTGGGTCCCCGAAGAGCAGATCGTCCCCATCCCGCAGACCTTCTCGCCTGCCCAGGCGGCGATGCTGGAGCCTCTCGGTATCGCTATTCATGCGGTCGATCTTGCCAAGCCCCGGCTGCTCGAGCGGGTTGCCGTGGTCGGATGTGGACCGATCGGGCTTCTCATCCTCCAGGTCCTGAATGTCGCTGGCGCGGGTGAGATCATCGCCGTAGATCCCCTGCCCCATCGCCAGGAGGCTGCGAGGCGGCTGGGCGCCAGCCGCGTCGGGGCATCCGTCCAGGACATCGTCGCCTGGACGCAAGACGAAGGCGCTCCGCTCGTGATCGAGGCCACCAACGCGCTGGAGGGATTCCGGGACGCGGTGCGGGCTTCCAGGATCGGCGGGCGCATCGTCCTCGTCGGAATTCCGGATGGGGACACCTACACGCTCCCGGCCGCGGAGGCGCGCCGTCGCGGTCTCAAGATCAAGTTCGCCCGGAGGATGGGAGATGTCTATCCGCGGGCCATCCAGCTCGTCGCTGCGGGAAAGGTGGATGTCGATGCTGTCGTCAGTCACCGCTTCAGCTTGGACGAGACCCCAGAGGCCTTTCGGCTCCATGCCGACAATGCCCCCGGCATGATCAAGAGCCTCATATTTCCGAATAGCGACGATGGGAGGAGACAAGGATGAAAGGGCTGCTTTCCACCACAATCAGCGCAATGGCGCTCATGGGCGCCATGGCCAGTAGCGGGACGGCTTCGGCGCAGGAATGGTCACTGGAGAAAGCAGCTGCGCCCTATAAGGGCACGCAGCTCAACGTGATCTTCCTCGACCGCCCGGGCTACCGCGCGATCATCAAGCTTCTTCCCGAGTTCGAACAGAAGACAGGCATCAAGGTCAATTACGAGATCGTGCCCTACGAGAACACCCGAGAAAAGGAGGTTCTCAATTTCAGCTCCAAGGGAGATCTGACGATTGCCCTCGTGGATCTCGTGTGGATCGGCGAATTTGCCGAGAACGGCTGGATCGTGCCGGTCGAGAACTTCACGAAGGATCCTGCGCTGACAGACCCGAAGCTGAACATGAAGGGATTCTTCCCGCTCCTGCTCGACGCTTTCGGCAGCTGGGGCGGAAAGGTCTACGGCCTGCCGTTCGACAATTACTCGGGTCTCCTGTTCTACAACAGCTGCATGCTGAAGGAAGCAGGCTTCGACAAGCCTCCGCAGACCTGGGACGAGCTTCTGACGACGTATGCGCCGAAGCTGACGAACAAGGACAAGAAGCAATACGCCTTCGCGCTGCAATCCCTGCGCGGGGAGACGCAATCGGCCGACAGCTTCATGCGTGTCCTCTGGCCCTTCGGCGGCTCGCTTCTCGATAAGACCTTCCATTCCAACCTGAAGAGCGAAGGGAGTCAGGCCGGGCTCAAGTTCCGTCAGAACCTCATGCAGTACATGCCCCCGGGCGTCGTGAGCTTCGACCATGCCGAAGCCGTGAACGCGCTGGCGCAGAACCAGGTCGCCATGATCACCGAATGGTCGGCGTTCTACTCGACCTTGACGGACCCGGCGACCTCGAAGCTGGGCGATTGCCTGGCCGTCGCCCCCGAACCCGCCGGCCCCGCGGGCCGTCTGCCGGCACTTGGTGGCTTCTCGCTCGCGGTCGCCTCGCAGGCCCCCGAAAAGGAACAGAAGGCCTCCTGGCTCTTCATCCAGTGGGCGACGTCGGAGGAGATCGCCCGGCCCTACGTGGATGCCGGCGGCGTGTCCGGCCGCATGAAGGTCTATGAGGATCCGCAGGTGAAGGCGCAGTACAAGTTCGTCGAGCCCATGGTGGCGTCCTGGCAGAAAGGCGTCCCGGAATTCCGTCCCCGCTTCCCGGCATGGCCTGCCATTTCCGAGGTCATCGCGGAATGGGGCACGAAGATGATGCTCGGCGAAACGACGACCGAGCAAGGTGCCGATGAGATCGGCAAGCGGATGGAAGATATCCTGAAGAAGGAAGGCTACTACGACGGCAAGAAGCCTCTGCTGCAGTAGAATGTCACGATGGCTCGTCACGCATTGTCATGGACGAGTCTATGCGAAGTCACGCGGCAGGACGGGTTCCTGCCGCGATTGTTCATCCAGAATGAGATCCCTCCATGACATCGCTCCATCATGCCGCTCTCGATGATCTTCGGGCTGTTCTCGATCGGATGGACGATGCGGCCGTTGATCGCTGCGTTGAAACGATCATGGCCGCACGACGGATTGCGATCTACGGCGTCGGGCGCGAAGGGCTGCAGATGAAGGGCTTCTGCATGCGCCTGTTCCATCTCGGTCGCACGGTCGCCATGGTGGGAGACATGACGACGCCACCTATCGGCGAAGGCGATCTCCTGATCGTGTCAGCGGGCCCGGGAGGATTCTCCACCGTTCTCGGTTTGATGGACGTGGCGAGGAAGGCGGGCGCGAAGACCCTCGTCGTAACGGCGCAATCCCAGGGGAGCGCAGCGCAGCGCGCGGACGAGGTCCTCGTGATCCCGGCCCAGACGATGGCCGACGACCAGGGGCCATCCCGCTCCGTCCTGCCGATGGGCTCCCTGTTCGAGGGCGCACAGTACATCCTTTTCGAGATCATGATCCTGAAGCTGCGTGATCGGCTGGGCATCACGGCGGAAGCGATGCGGGCCAACCACACCAATCTCGAATAGGTCGCCGAATGGACGCAGCGGTTTCAACGGGAAAGACACACAAGCAGAGGAAGCGACGCGCGCATCTGGGCTATGGCCGCTGGACCCCCGCCTGGTTCCTCGCCCCGGCCGTCCTGGCCCTGCTCGCCATCGGCATCTACCCAACGATTTTCGCGGTCGTCACCTCGTTCCGCCGCTACAACCTCACCCGCGCCCGGGATGGCTTTCCCTTCGTCGGGTTTGAGAACTACCAGCGGGTCCTGACCGACCAGACCTTCTGGGACACGCTCACCCGCACCGGGAAGTTCTTTCTGACCGTGATGCCCTTCGAGCTTGCCCTGGGCCTGGGCATTGCGCTTCTTCTGCATCGGCCCGGCTGGGGAATGATGCGCTCTCTCGCCCGCGTTTCTCTGGTCGTGCCGCTCGCCACCACCTATGCGGTCGTCGGCCTGCTGGGCCGGCTGATCTTCAACCGCGACTTCGGCGTGGCCAACTGGTTCATCGGCCTCCTGGGATTTCCTCCCGTCGACTGGCTCGGCAGCCCGACGCTCGCATTTGCAGCCATCGCCGTGATGGATATCTGGCAATGGACGCCCTTCTGCGCCCTGATTTTTCTATCCGGCCTGTCCATGGTGCCGGTCGAAATCGAGGAGGCGGCGCGGCTTGAGACGCCCAGTCACTGGGCTCTCCTCCGCTACGTCCAGCTGCCCTATCTCCTTCCGGGCCTCACGGCGATGCTGATCCTGCGCTCCGCCGACGTGCTGAAGCTTTTCGATGCGGTCTTCACGATGACACGCGGTGGGCCCGGGGCTGCGACCGAGCTCATCTCAATCTACATCCAGCGGGTCGGCTTTCGGGTCTTCGATCTGGGCACGGCTTCAGCACAGGCGATCCTGCTCCTGATCCTGACGATCATCCTCAGCCGGCTCTACATCAGGATCTTCTACAGGGAGATCGAATGATGGTACGGCGTCCGGTTTCCAAAGCTCTGCATTTCGCCGGCCTCGTAGCGGTCGTGGCCTTCGCACTGTTTCCGTTCTACTGGATGGTATCGAGCAGCTTCAAGGACCAGACGGACCTCCTGGCCTCGCCGCCAGTCTGGGTCTTCGCGCCGACGCTTGCTCACTACGCGTCGATCTGGGCCGACCAGAAGGTCACGACGGCCGTGATCAACTCCCTTGTGGTGGCGACGAGCACGACCTTCCTCGCAGTCGTCCTTGGCACACCCGCCGCCTATGCGCTCGCAAGATTCGAGTTCCGCGGCAAGGCCGACCTCTGGTTCTGGTTCATCTCGAACCGGATGATCAGCCCCATCGTCCTGGCTCTCCCAATCTACATCCTGGCGCAGGCGGCGGGCCTTCTGGACACTTATCTGGTCCTGATCCTGATCTATCTGACTTTCAACCTGCCCATCGTGGTCTGGATCTGCACGGATCAGTTCCGCTCGATTCCGGGAGAGCTGGAACAGGCTGCCCGCCTCGAGGGGGCGCGGCAGTTCGACATCTTCTGGCGCATCTATTTGCCGCTCGGGCTCCCCGGCGTCGCCGTCTCGGCCATCTTCAGCTTCATCTTCTCCTGGAACGAACTGCTCTACGCTCTGGTCCTGACCCGCCGCGATGTGCAGACGGCCCCTGTTGCGGCGACAAGCTTCATGTCCGGCTATGAGCTGCCATGGGGCAAGATCATGGCCACTGGAACCATCATCGTGCTGCCCGTGACGATCTTCGCCCTGCTCGTGTCCCGGCACATGGTCCGGGGCCTGACCATGGGAGCGACCAAATAAGGGACCGGAGAGGAACATTGACGATTCTCCCCGGTCTCCCCGCACCGATCCTTGAATCGGCAAGCGTAAGGAACGCCTGAAACATGAGCTTCTTGCAGCTGGACAACACCATCAAGCGCTTCGGAGAACTCAAGGTCATCGATGGCATAACCCTTCACGCCGAACGTGGGGAGTTCGTCGTCTTCGTAGGTCCGTCCGGTTGCGGAAAATCAACGCTTCTCCGGATGATCGCCGGACTCGAGGAAGTGACGGAGGGCGATGTTTATATCGACGGGCGCTGCGTGACCGATGTCGAACCGGCGATGCGGCAGGTTTCGATGGTGTTCCAGTCCTACGCGCTCTACCCCCACATGAGCGTGCGGGACAACATGGCCTTCGGCCTCAAGATGATAAAGGCGCCGCAGAAAGAGATAGAGCGCCGCGTCGCGGAAGCCGCCCGCATCCTTCAGATCGAGCCCCTGCTCGACCGGCGCCCGCGTCAGCTCTCGGGCGGCCAGCGGCAGCGTGTTGCGATCGGACGCGCCATCGTGCGCGAGCCGAAGCTCTTTCTGTTCGACGAGCCGCTTTCGAACCTCGATGCGGAGTTGCGCACCCAGATGAGGGTCGAGATCGCCCGTCTCCACCGGGCTTTGGGAACCACCATGGTGTACGTCACGCACGATCAGGTGGAGGCGATGACGCTTGCAGACAGGATCGTGGTGCTGCGGGCGGGCCGTGTCGAGCAGGTCGGCTCTCCGCTCGATCTCTATGAAAGACCGGCCAACACCTTCGTGGCCGGCTTCATCGGATCACCGAAGATGAACTTCATCAAGACGACCGCCATCGATGTCGACGCACAGACGATAACGGTCAGCCACCCCGCCTTCATCGGAGGCAGGATCCAGCTTCCGGCTCACAGGGCGCCTCATGCGGGCCCTGGAGGGACGCTGACTCTCGGGCTCAGGCCGGAGCACCTGGTTCTCGGCCCAACGGCACCGGGCCGGCTTCAGATCACGGGAGACTTCTCCGAAAGGCTTGGCGCCACTTCACAGATCTATGCCCAGACGGGCAACGGCGAAATGCTGATCATCCAGGTGCCCGGCAACCATACCGTCGCCAGAGGCGAGCCATTGGTCGTCAGCTTCGATCCTGTCCACGCACATCTCTTCGATGAGACCGGCGTCGCCGTCTGACGGGAAGTGACAGCGGCCGACCCTGGGAGCGGGGAAGCGGAATTCAGTCGAAGGAGTACGGCATGGAATTCGAAGGAAAGACGGTTCTCATCACCGGCGCCGGCAAGGGAATTGGCCGGGCAACGGCGAAACTTCTCGCCGCGCGCGGCGCCTCTGTAGTGGCGCTCACGCGAACGAAGGAAGATCTGAACAGCCTCGAACGTGAAATAGGCTGTCGCTCGATCGCGGTCGACCTCGCCGATGCCGACGCCACGCGGAGAGCCGCCATCGCGGCTCTTCCGGCGGATCTGCTGGTCAACAACGCCGGCACGACCACTCTGGAGCCTTTCCTCGACGTCTCGGTCGAGGCGTTCGACCATCAATATGCCGTCAATACCCGAGCGCCGATGATCGTGGCTCAGGAATACGCGCGGGATCGCGTTCGCCGCGGGCTGCCCGGCTCCATCGTCAACGTATCGTCTGTCGCCTCCATCATCGGCTTCGCGGAACATGCGGGCTATTGCGCGTCGAAGGGGGCGCTCGACAGTCTCACGCGGGTGATGGCCAATGAGCTTGGGCGTCACGGCATCAGGGTCAATGCCGTCAATCCGACGGTGACCCTGACCGCGATGGCGGTGAAAGCGTGGAGCGATCCGACCAAGTCGAGCGGGATGCTCTCCCGTATCCCACTCGGGCGCTTTGCCGATCCTGACCACGTCGCGGAGGCAATCGCCTATCTCCTGTCCGACCGCTCCGGGATGGTGAATGGCATCACCATGCCCGTCGACGGCGGCTTCCTGGTCACCTGACCGAGGCATATGAGCCTGCGCCGGTACAGTGCAGGAGGGACCGTTTGCGTATTACCTCTGATGTCCTGGGAGGACGATGGCATGAGCGTCAGTGGCTTTGGGGTTCATACGGCCATGTGGTCCATGGAGTGGAACCGAGAGGCGGCCGAGTTCGCAATTTCGGAAGCGGTCAAGTATCACATCGACTTCCTCGAGATCGCCTTGCTCGATCCGGAAAGCGTCGATGCGGACCATACACGCCGCCTTCTGGAAAGGCATCGGGTGGAGTGTGTCTGTTCTCTGGGACTGCCTCTCGACAGACTGCCGACCCATAATCCCGAAGGAGCATTCGAGTTCCTGAAGCTGGCCTTGGACAAGTCACACGCCATCGGCGCCAGGGCACTGAGCGGCGTCATCTACGGCGGCATCGGCCAACGCACGGGCTTTCCCCCGACCGAGGCCGAAAAGGACGCCACGGCGCGGGTTGTCGAAAAGGCGGCCACGTATGCGAAGTCCCTTGGCATGGATTATGGGCTGGAGGCGGTGAACCGCTACGAGAACCACATCATCAACACGGCCGAACAGGCGGTCGAGATGGTCGAGCGCGTTGGTGCGGACAACGTGTTCGTCCACCTCGACACCTATCACATGAACATCGAGGAAAAGGGCATCGCGAACGGCATCATCATGGCCCGAAACCATCTCAGATACATTCATCTTTCGGCGAGCGACCGTGGGACGCCGGGCGCGGACACGATCGCGTGGGACGAGGTTTTCGCGGCGCTGGCAGCGATCGGCTTCAAGGGGGGCATGGCCATGGAAAGCTTTATCACGGTGCCGCCGCAAATCGCCTCGGCCCTCTCCGTCTGGCGTGCTGTCGCGCCCTCGCGCGAGCAGGTCCTCGGCGAGGGACTGCCCTTTCTGCGAAACAAGGCGAGGCAATACGCCTTGGTCTAAGGCATCGGACCCAAAAGTGCGAATCCACCTTCGTGCTCGATGTCCTAGAGCTGTTTCCACTGGCGTGGAATCTGCTCTCTTCTTTGTCGTGCCGCATTTTTTGACGGCGAACCGGAGCCACTTCGCCGAGAAATGCTCTAGTGTCCGAGGTAGGTCCGCCGCACGCTGTCGTCACGGCGCAGCTGCTCCGATGCGCCCTGCAGAGCCATCTCGCCGTTCTCGAGAATGTAGGCATAGTTCGACGTCGACAGGGCGACCGCAGCATTCTGCTCGACGAGAAGGATGGTAAGGCCGTCCTTATTGAGACGATTGATGATGCTGAAGATCTGCTGCACGAGAACAGGCGATAGGCCGAGTGAAGGCTCATCCAGGAGAAGCAGACGAGGGCGCGCCATCAATGCACGACCGATCAGGAGCATCTGCTGCTCGCCACCGGAGAGCGTGCCGGAGCGCTGTTGCAGCCGGTCCCTCAGCTTGGGGAAATAATCGAGGACACGCTCGAAATCGGAACGGACCGCCGCCGTATCCTTGCGCCGGTAGGCGCCGATCTCCAGATTTTCGCGTACGCTCATATCGCGGAAGACCTCGCGGCCTTCCGGAACCTGCACGACACCGCATTCGACAACGTTATGAGAAGCCATACTTTCAATAGGCTTGCCATCGAAGAGAATGCTGCCCGACTGCACGGGAATGAGGCGAGATATGGTATTGAGGGTAGTGGTCTTCCCGGCGCCGTTGCTGCCCAGGAGCGCAACGATGCTTCCCTCGCGCACGCTCAGCGAAACACGGGACAGAGCTTGGATACGGCCGTAGGACGCGGAGACGTCGGTGAGTTCGAGAAGATCAGGCATGCGCCATCTCCTGTCCTAGATAGGCTTCGATAACGGCAGGATCGTTGCGCACCTCTTCAGGCGTCCCCTCCGCGATCTTCGTACCGAAGTTCAGAACCGTGACGCGCTCCGAGATTGCCATCACGAGCTGCATCACATGTTCCACCAGCAGGATTGTGATCCCCTCCTGGCGGCAGAGATCCGTCAGCAGCTTATCGAGTGCGGCAATCTCACGGTTGCGGAGGCCTGCCGCAGGCTCGTCGAGCAAGAGAAGGCGTGGGCGTATGGCAAGAGCGCGTGCCAGTTCCAGAAGCTTCTGATGGCCGAAATCCAGGTTGCGAGCGACCGTGTCGCGATAAGCGGCCAGGCCGGTCCGCTCCAGCAGTTGCTCGACATGCTCCACCACGCCGACCGGCCGCGAGGACATGGCCTCGGCCCAGGTCCTTCCGGCATGGACATGAGCACCGATCATCACGTTCTCGAATACGGTCAACTCCCCGAACAACTCCAGGTTCTGGAAGGTCCGGGCGACACCCAGTCCCGCCATGGCGCTGGCGGGCATCCTCGTCACGTCGACGCCATCGAGGAGAATTCGTCCCTCGTTCGGCTGGTAAAAGCGGGAGATGCAGTTGAAGGTGGTCGACTTTCCCGCGCCATTCGGGCCGATCAGCGCATGAATGGTGCCGCGCTTCACGGCGATGTCGAACTTGTTGACGGCGGTGAGACCACCGAACTTAACAGTCAGGTCGGTGACCTCAAGCAGATGCTCAGCCACGAGTCACTCTCCCCATCTGATCGCGAATCAAAGCAAAGAGGCCGCGCGGCGCGTACATCATGAAGACGATCAGGATCAGCCCGTAGATGATCTCCTGATACGAAGGTGTTTGACGCAGAAACTCGGAGATCAGGCCGAAAACGATTGCTCCACCCACGGCTCCCACGATGGAGCCGAGCCCCCCGACCACGATCATGGTCAGCACGAGAATCGTCGTCTGGAAGCCGAGGCTATCCGGATGGATGTAGGTGGAGAAGGTCGCGAACATGCTGCCTGCCACCCCAGCGTAAAAGGCCGACAAACCGAAAGCGGTGATCTTGGTTCGGCGCACCGGAATGCCCATGGCCATCGCTGCCACATCGGACTCGCGCACAGCCCGGAACGAACGTCCAAGGCGGGAACGGGAGATCACGATGGTCAGGGCAATCATCAGGAGGGCCACGATCACCACGACAGGATAGGCCTGTCTGTCGGTAAGAATCTCGAGACTGCCGAGGCGGGCCGGGTTGATGCGCAACCCGTTCGGCCCGCCAGTCACCTGATCCCAGTTCAGGAAGACCCATTGCATAGCCTCGCCGAAGGCAAAGGTCGCGAGCGCGAGATAGATATCCCGCATGCGCAGGGCAACAGTTCCAATGACAAGGCCGACGGCTCCCGCAACCAGCCCCGCCAGCAGCATCGACAGGGGGAAAGGCCATCCAAAGGCATTTCCAGCCAGTCCGCTCGTATAGATTCCGATGCCGTAGAAGGCGGCATGAGCCAGCGCAAACTGTCCGGTTTCCCCGATCACCAGGTGCAGGCCGAGGCAAAGCACGATGAAAACCAAGAGAAGATTGGCAATGTAGAGAACATAACCCGTGACGAGGAAGGGCAGAACAACCAGCGCGGCGGCCGCCAAAACCAGCAGCACGAGTCGCGTGAGCGGATTCCCACCCGACTTGGCCGAGCGCGGCGCATCGGAGCCAGATTGTGGGAGCATGACGACTGACTTGCCGGACATGAACTCAAACCTTCTTGATTTCCACACGGCCGCCGAACAGCCCTTGAGGACGGATCACGAGCACGAGCATGATCGCCACAAAGGGTGCGAGCACGATGGCGCGAGAGGAGATGAACAAGCCGACGAAGTTTTCGATGACGCCGATGAGCAAGCCTCCAACCACGGCGCCAGGCAGGCTCGTGAAGCCGCCGACGATCGCAGCCGCGAAGCCCATTGTCACGATGGAGCCCATATCGGCGGTCATCAGCACTTTCGGCGAGATCAGAAGGGCGGCAATCGCCGATATGGCGCCTGACAGGCCCCAGACGGTCATGTGAATCCGGGTCAGGTCGATGCCGACCAGTTGGGCCGCCTTTGGGTTCATGCCGACCGCACGCATCGCACGGCCGATCTTGGTGTATTTGAACATCCAGAAAAAGGCTGCCATCACGATCACGGCAGTCGCCAAGATCACAAGGTCAAGGGTCGTGACAGCAGCCTGCCCGATCATGACCGACTGTGGCTCGACCACGGCCGGGAAGGATCTTGGCGTATCGCCGAAGCCGGTCTGCCTCACGAATCCCCTGAGCACATAGGAGAAGCCGAGCGTCGCGATGACGAGATTCACCGGGCTGCCATTGGCACGCGCCACCTGGTTCAGCACCAGACGACGAAACAGCGCCGCTCCAACATAGGCAGCAACGATCGTCGCCAGCATGACGATCCAGAGCGGCATGCTCCTGAACACCAGAAGGTAAAGAGCGATATATCCCGCGGCCATAACCATCTCGCCCTGCGAGAAATTCGGCACTTCGGATGTCTTGAAGATAACGACAATGGCGAGGGCGAGCAGCGCGTACACGCTGCCGACGACAAGTCCGGAGGCCACACCCTGCTGCAAAAAGAGGAAGAATACGTCGAGCGTCATGCTGCCCTCGTTGACGTGTAAAGATCGCGGGAACGATGACGTTCCCGCGACTGTGCGGCAGGATGTTATCCCTTGTACTTCCAACGGCTCTGGAAGGATCCAGGAATGAGGGTCTGCTGAGTTCCGTCGAACTTCAGATAGATCGTCGATTCCTGAGCCGCGCGATCGTTGGGGCCGAATTCGATAGGGCCAGCCATGACACCGGAATCGAACTTCTGGCTTCTCAGGTTCTCCGCCACCTTTTCGCGGGTCGGGTTGGGGCCTGCATCCTGCAGAGCCTTGACGACCGACATGGCGGGCGCAATGCCATAAGGCATATAGGCTTGCGGATGATCCGGCTTCGCGGCGAGATCGGGGTAGTTCTCCTTGTACATGTCGTAGACCCATTTGATCTTAGGGCCGCCGGGGACATCTGCGAGAACGTCCTGAACGTAGAAGTTCTTGAGAGCCTCCTTGTTGCCCACGTTCTCCACGAGCTGAGTCATGTTGGCGGTGCCGGTCACCGTGAGAACGATTGGCTTGTTGATGCCGAGCTCATACGCCTTCTTGATGATGAGGGCCGCAGGCTTCGCATAGGTCGTGATGGCGATCATGTCCGGATTGGCTGCACGCAGCTTCACCAGAGGAGCGGTCACATCCGTAATGTTCGGGCTGATCGATTCAACCGCAAGATCGACGCCAAGCTCCTTGGCTGTAACCTGGGCCGCTTCGAGATTCCAGGCGCCGTAAGCATCGTCGTGATTGATATAGCCAATCTTCTTGGCTTTCAGATGTTGCTTGCCGAAATCGACGACGGAGCCGCCGACCGCATACTGCGTGATCGAGAAGGCGCCGAAGATGTAATCGGTGGGCGGATAGAGAGCACCGTCCGCGGAAGCGTTCAGCATCACCCACGGCACCTTGCTGCGGACCACGTAATCCTTTGCCGCCACCGCTGCAGCGGAGCACGATCCGCCGTTGAGCATGAACACCTGATCCTGCTCCACGAGCTTCTTGACCGCCGATACGAGATCGTTGGCATTGCATCGATCGTCTTCGATCACGAGCTCGATCTGCCGGCCGTGGATGCCGCCTTCCTTGTTGACCTTGTTGTAATACATCTTCGCCGCGTTGATCACGTCGAAGCCATAGGCCATGTTTGCGCCGGAAAGCGGCGAGAACACGCCGATCTTGATCGTCTTGTCGGTGAGGCCGGGCTCCTGCGCGGAGACCCCTGCAGAGTGGACAAGACCTGCAGCGAGTAATGCCGCTCCAAGCCACACCCGGTTTGTCGTATTCTTCATGGTTTCCTCCCTTTTTTGGTTTTTAGACCTTTTGCATCCGGCGGTCTTATCCGCGGCGATAATATCACCCTTCGTTTACGAAGCTGCTATTGGATACAATCCAGCAGGTTCGAAACGAGTTTGTCAATAATGTTCCCTCAAACCAGGAAGTATTTTATCCAATTTCTTGGCGGATTCATCGCCTCGCGGCACGAACCGCGTACTCGACACTACGGAAACCGGTCACCTGACCTGCAAGCGCATCCTCCGCTAGCGGCCTCAGCCGGCGAGCGAAGAGGATCAGCCCGAAGGTTCCCTATGCTTGTGCCGCATGTCGTCCGATGACATAGCCGAATGTCAGGGCTGGTCCGAGAGTGATGCCTGCACCCGGATACGACCCGCTCATGATCGAATTGATATCATTGCCACAAGCATAAAGGCCTTCGATCACCCGGCCGTCGATGTCGCGCACCTGTCCGTTGGCATTGACGTCCAGCCCCATTGTCGTGCCGATATCGCCCGGGAAGATCTCGACGGCGTACAGCATCCCGTCGAGCGGCTTCAGGCACTGGTTCGGCTTATGGTCCGGGTCGCCAAGAGCGGTTTGATAAGGCGTCGAGCCCTTGCCGAAATCGGGATCGGCTCCTTGAGCGGCGAACCCGTTATAGCGATTGATCGTCTGCTTAAGAGATCCGGCATCGATGCCGCATGCCTCGGCCAGCTCGTCGGCACTTCGGCCACGCTTGAGATAACCCGATTTCAAATAGGGGCCGATCCGTCCCGGGAAGCAGGGAACCGCTCCCAGGCCGTAGCGACGCAGAGCGTCGTGATCGCAGATCAGGAACGCGGACTTCTTGTTTTCGTCCAGCAGTTTTCCCACCAGTCCTTGGACGAAATCATGATAGCTGGCCGCCTCGTTGGTGAAGCGCCGACCATCATGGCCGACCGCGATGATGCCAGGCTTCGCGCGGTCCATGAACAGGTGTGGGAAGGGGCGCTTTGAGCCGTCAGGTTGCGGGATCAGTGAAATCGGCGCCCAAGAAGCGGCATCCGAGTTAGTGGTCACGAAGGCCGCCCCAATCGCCTCGGCGGCGGCGATTGCCCCGCCTGTGTTCGACGAAGGTGACATGCTGTAGTGGGGCAGGCCCAGGCGGACATGCTCATATCGTTCGGCGCGGCGCTTGACGTCATGCGGGAAGCCCCCGCTGGCGAGCACAACGCCCTTTTTGACTGAAACCGTCTTATCGCCAAACTTTGTGCGCAGGACCGCGCCTGTGACACGACCTGCCGCGTCACGCTGAAGCGAGACGAGTTCGTGCTCCGTCAGGAGTGGTATCTGCAAGGCGAAGACCGTCTCGGCCAAACGGCCCGCGACCGCTGCACCCAGGCTTAATCGCGTGTTGCGCCCGACAGCCACCTTGTCCCTGAAGTATCGCAGAACCTGTTTGGTGGCATGGACGAAGGAAGGCCACTCGCGCGTCATGCGAACGAAATGAAAAAGGTCCGCACGGCCGAGCTGCATGCCCCCGAGGATCGTGAATTCCTTGATCGGTGGACGCAGACGATTCAGATTCTTCCCCAAAGCCCTGCCATCATACTCCAAGGCATCCAGCACGCGTCCTCCGAGTGCCGCGCCCTCCTTGTCCGGATGGTAGTCCGGCGAATAGGGGCGATGGGTCATCTTCAACGCCGTCTTTGTGTTGAAGAAACCAATGGCTGCGGGACCATTCTCGAGAAAGGCGTCAACCAGTTCCGCGTTGAAGCGATTCCCGGTCTCCAGCTCGATATAGCGGCGCGCGGCCCTGCGATCGTCCTCCATACCGGCCGCCCGCATGATCGGATTGTCCGGCACCCAGATCGCGCCACCGGATACGGCAGTCGATCCGCCGAAATACTCCGACTTTTCGACCACGACAGGTCGCAGGCCAGCATGAGCCGCGCTGATTGCAGCGGCCAATCCCGCCGCGCCGGACCCGACGACCAGAAGGTCGCATTCAGCAGGAAGCATTTCTTCAGTCGACATGGACAGGCTCCTGCCTGGGGAAGCGGCCGATGGTCCAGCCCCCATCGACGGTCAGAACTTGACCCGTGACGAACGATGATTCATCTGAGGCGAGAAACCGCACGGCACGGGCGATGTCGAGCGGCGTACCTGGGCGAACAAGCGGGGTCTGCTCGATCATGATCTGGCGTCGCCAGGGCTCCGAGCGGATACGCTCGGCGGTCAGGGCCGTTTCAATCAGGCCCGGAGCCACGGCATTGACACGAATTCCGGAGGGCCCGAAATCCGTAGCCATCTGGCGCGTCATGCCCACGACTGCCGCTTTCGACACCGAGTAAGCTGCCGAATTATAGGCGCCAACCAGACCAAAAACCGAGGCAGTGTTGACGATCGCCCCGCGGCCTGCCCGGATCATCCGCGGCATCCCCCAGCGGGACAGAGCGAAGGCGCCCTTGACGTTGACATCGAAGTACCGCTGCAGGTCCTCGTCAGTGGTTTCGATTGCATGAGAGCCGCGACCGATACCGGCATTGTTGACCAAGATGGAAAGCGCGAGACCGTTGTCGGCAAGGACGGCGTCGAGCTTGGCGGTGAGAGCCGGATCGGTCACATCGCCCTGGATCGGAATCACGCGGGATCTGCGCTCAGCGAGCGCCTTGATGCCCGTATCTTCGCGGTCGACCGCGACCACAGTCGCCCCAACGGCCAGGAGAGCCTCGGCGATCGCTTCACCGATGCCCTGACCCGCGCCCGTTACAATGGCAGTCCGCCCCTCGAGGGTGACGATGTCGAAGCTCATGACAGGTGCCTCAGAATGCTGCGGTGCCGCCGACTGAACGGCCGCCATCGACGATAAGGACCTGGCCAGTGACGAAATTGGCGCGCTTATCGGCGAAGAATGCGACCGCGTGGGCGATGTCTTCAGGGATTCCAAGTTCCCCGGTTGGCTGCTGCTCACGGAGCAAATGCACATCCGACCGCTCGAGGAGCATGTCTGTCTGGATCACGCCCGGCGCCACGGCATTCACGGTAATCTGCTTGTCGCCCAGTTCGAGCGCCAGTGCCTTCGTCAAGCCGGCGACTGCCGCTTTCGATGCAACATAGTGCGCATAGTTGCGCGCGCCGAAAGCCGCGCGCGAGCAAAGATTGATGATCCGGCCCCACTTGGGCAGCTTGCGCGCTGCCTGCTGGGAAAGGTGGAACATGCCCACCAAGTTGACTTCATACATCTTGCGGAAGTCATCGGCGGTCAATTCATCGAACGCCTTCACATTGAAGATGCCGGCATTGTTCACCAGCACCTGCAGGTTCTCGGCGCCGTCGATCAGCGACTGAGTGGCGGTCGGGTCAGTAATGTCGAGAATTTCGGCACGTGCCTTGAGGCCTCGGGATACAATCTGGTCCACGGTCTCATTTGCAGGAGCTTCGGCGCGGTCAGCTACGATCACGAAGAAACCGTCTTCCGCCAAGCGATGTGCGATGGCGCGCCCGATTCCGGAACCCGCACCGGTGACAATGGCGGTTTGAAGACTGCGCTCTGACATGTGGTTTTCCTCGAATTATGTCTTCTCGAACAAAGCTGAATCATCCTTTGCCGGGATCATCAGGCGGCAAATGAAATCCCGCACCCGTCGGTCAGCCAATTCCCGATGGGAGAGCGGCGCCAGGTGCGCCGCTCCGGGGTCAGGTTCAAAGGCCGAAACTCTTCTCGTCGACCTTCGAGAAAATCTCATCGGCGACCAGCTTGGCGACGGCGTCCTCACTATTGACATCGATTCCTTCGAGGAGCTTGGCCCACTTCGCCTGGAGTTCGAGGAACTGCTTCGCGATATCGGTGGGATCCGGCACGCGGCGCTCTTTAGCCGTACGGCCAGGATACGTGTCAATCACGTTGGCGCGGAACTTGGCCAGGGCCTCCACCAGTGAGGCATCGGGCTGATTGATCTTCAATCCACGCTCTTGCGAACCCTTCAGCGCCTTGCCGACGGCCTGAGAATAGGCAATTTGAACGCGAGCCACGCTGCGCGCAGTCACATCGAGCAGCTTGCGGCGGTTCTCGGGCCCGATCTCCGACCAGAAGTCCTTATTATAGACATAGGTAACCCCGAGCGAGGTCCCCTGCTCGAGCATCGTGATCGTTTTAACCACCTCCCAAAGCTTGAGGCCTGTTTCGAGGCTGGTCGGATCCGTCAGCGTGCAATCGATTGAGCCACGCTCAAGGCCGGAATAGACGTCAGCGGCCGTGACGGCCACAGGAACGGCACCGAGAGAAGCCACCCATTCGTTCTGAGCGGTGCCGGCCGTGCGGATCTTCAGGCCTTTAACATCGTTCAAGTCACGAACGTCGCGCATGCACAGCATCAGGTATGTCGGCGTGGAATAGCCGGCCAGAGCAACAGTGTCATGCTTGGCGAATTCATCCTGCAGTCTTTTGTTCGTCAGCATAGTCTCGGTCAGGGCAAAGGCCGTCGCCATGTCGTTCTTTGCCACGAAAGCGAGATCGTTGATCAGGCCCGAGACCGGCAGCTCTGACGGATTATACGACGTGGCCACGAGGCCGAGCTGGGCCACGTTGTCACCCAGAGCGCCTAACGTGGTCTGCGCAGGCACCAGCGAGCCCGAGGAATAAAGTTCAAAATCGACCTTGCCATTGGTAGCGGCCTTCACATCAGCCAGAAATGGCACGTAGCCAACGCTGGTCAGGATATGGCTCGGAGCCAGCCAGGTGGTCGCCTGGTACTTATCGGCATGAGCCACGCTCGTCATCAAAGCGAGCGAAGCAGCGGCGGCAGTCAGAGTCTTTCTCATTGTTTCTCCCCTTGCAAAGTTCGTTTGAATGACAGGCCCCAGCCTCATGGGTCCTGTCGTGCCTCTGGTTGCTTTATTTCGCCATGAGCTCAGGCAGCCATAGGCTGAGAGCCGGGAAGGCAATCAGAATTGCCAGCGTCAGCAGGTCGATGATGATGAACCAAGTCACACCATTGAAGATTTCCCCCAGTGTCACCCGGTTGCCCATTGCCGACTTGATGACGAATACGTTCATCCCCATGGGAGGCGTGACAAGGCCGATTTCAAGAAGCTTGATCGTCAGCACACCGAACCAGATCAGGTTCACGTCATGAGCAATCAGAAGTGGGCCAAGGACCGGCAGGCACAGCAACATGATCGAGATCGACTCGAGGAAGGCGCCTAAGATCAGGAACAGGATGCAGATCAGGAAAAGAACAGTGAAGGTTGAATAGTCACTGAAAAAGCCGATCACGAAGTCCGGCAGCGTCGCCAGCGCCACGAAGCGAGCAAACAGGGCAGCACCCAGTACCACCATGAAGATCTCTGACGCGCCAGCAGCGGTGTCGACAAGGGCGCGCCGCATGAGCCCAAAGTTGATGCGGCCGCGCACAAGGGCAAGAATGAAGGCAAGGAACGCGCCCGCGGCACCGGCTTCTGTCGCGGTAAAGATACCGGTGAAGATCCCGCCCATGACGCCCAGGATCAGGACGGGCAGAGGCCACGCGTCCGAGATCAGCGCCCATTTCTCTTCCGGAGTGGCATTGACCTCGATCTTCGGCGCAAGCGTGGGATTGACCATGCAGCGGACGGTAATCAAGCCGACGAACATGACCGCCGTCAATATGCCTGGAATGATGCCTGCAATGAAGAGCGTCGAGATGGATGTGTCGAGCAGGATTCCGAACACGATCATAAGAACGCTGGGTGGAATCAGTGCGCCAAGGGTACCCGCTGCGGCAACCGATCCGGTGGCGAGCCCCTTGTTGTAGTTCGAGCCGAGCATTTCGGGAACGGCGATCCGCGAGAAAGCCGCCGCCGAGGCCACGGATGATCCCGAAGCGGAGGCGAATAGCGCGCTCGCCGCGACCGTGGACGAGGCAAGGCCACCCGGAAGCCAGGCGAGCAGGATGCGCGCTGCGCCGAACAGGCCTCGCGTCAGTCCCGATTCCACGGCGATGAAGCCCATCAGCAGGAACATAGGGATCGCGGACAGATTCCAGTCGCCGATCAGACTGAAGGGGACGGCCTTGGCGATGCCGATGGCGGGTCTCCACCCCATCATGGCCCAAATGCCCACGAAGGCAGTTCCGCCCATCGCAGCACCAATCGGCACTCGCACGCCGATCAGCAGCAAGACCAGCGCGATGCCCATGAATCCAATTTCAATACGTTCCATCGCTGACCTCAATGACTATGATTTTGCGCTGTGCCTTCGATCAGCCGCACCCGGTCGCCTGCAATAATCTTGATCAGCAACACGAGACAGGCGACTGCGAGCCCGAGCGGCAGCATGAACTTTGCCGGCCACACGGTCACACGCCATAATCCGTCAATCGTCTCATTGGTCTTGAAGGCGCGCATCGCGACATCCCACGAAAACCAGCCGAGCCCACCGTAGAAGATCAACGTGCCGATCTGGCCGGCTTTTCGCATCACGCGCTGCGCGGCCGGACCGACATTGTCATAGACGAGATCCACCGAGATTGCCGAGCCTTTTGCTTCCACAAACGCCAGGACCAGGAACACGCTGGCGATCATATAGTAATTGGCCACCACTTCGGCCGTACTGGGCACCGGGTAGTGGAAGACATACTTACCAATCACGTCCGCCACGACATGGAACATCATCAGCGCAACGGACAGCCCCGCCAGAATGGCAAGTGCATTCGTAAGAAATCTCAGCGCTCTCAGCATGATGCGCCCTCCCTGTATTCGCATCGGTTCGGCATTCGTTTGAGCCGAGACACGCGGCTACTGCATGCGATACCCGCCATTGACGTCGATTACCGCACCAGTGATGTAGGACGCATCCTTCCCCGTCAGGAAGGCAACGGCACCGGCGACATCCTCGGGGCTGCCCACCCGTTGGAGGGGAATGGCACCGGTGACGCTGGCGTAGTTCTCAGGATCCAACGATTGATGCAGCATCGGCGCATCGATCAGGCCGGGAGCCACTGCGTTGACCGTTATGCCCAAGGGAGCAGCCTCGCGGGCAGCCGCCTTCACGAGGCCAAGAACAGCACTCTTGCTGGCGATATAGGCAGAACTCGAGCGATAACCGCCAAGCTGTGCCGCGACCGACGAGAACGCCACGAAGCGCCCGTCTTCAACCGGATTCCGCGTGCGAGCACGCAGGTATTCACGCAACAACAAGAACGTTCCGGTGCTGTTGACCCGCTGCGTCAGATCCCACTCATCCAGGGAAATCTCGGTCAACAGCGGGCGCTGCCCACCGTTCTTCAGCAGCAGAATGCCGGCGGCGGCAACCACTATGCTGATCTTCGCCCCATTGGTTTCGACATCGCTGAAGAGTTTCTGAACCTTCGCTTCATCCGTCACATCAAGGGAGAAGGCCTTATGTCCATTGCCGGGCAGCGAGGCCGCGACCTCGGCCGCTCCAGCCTCATTGGTGTCGGTCGCGATCACAGGGAAGCCATCATCGGCAAGTCGCTGCACGATAGCCCGGCCGATCCCGCCTGCAGCCCCGGTTACGAGGGCATAATTCATCATGGGTCTCCCCTGAATATTTTCTTGGAAAATGAGAGTGCGGACAAATTGGATCCAAAGAGCCCCAAACACAACCAGACTTTTGTCTAACCAAGCTCGGATTGGATCCACTATACAGCTGTGGCCACTTGCACTTGCTGCGGTCTGCAGTATTTTCGGCGCATGAGCACTTCGACCACATCCCTCTCTTCGGAGATCACCAGCGCCGACCTGGTCGCGAAGACAATTCGCGAGAAGATTTTAGAGGGTGAGTTGGAGCCGGGGCGACGGCTCCAACAGGATCATCTGTCCGAGATGTTAGGGGTTTCGCGCACGCCCCTGAGGACGGCTTTGGCCATGATCGCGCAAGAAGGGCTCATCGACTATGAGGCCAACCGGGGCTATCGCGTCCGGGCGTTCTCCATCTCCGAGGTGCGAGATGCCTTTGCCGTGCGTGCGCAACTTGAGGGTTTCGCCTGCCGTTGCGCAGCGGAGCGGAATATCGCGGATGCGACCATCGAGAAACTCGAAGCGCTGGTGGCTGAGGGAGATCATCTCCTGTCTGGCGGAACGCTGGATCCCTCCCGGCTCCCCGCTTATCGGCGCATGAATGTTGAATTCCATCAACTGATCATATCCCTGGCTGGCAATTCCTGGATCGAAAGCTTCGTGCGACAAACGCACAATGTTCCCCTGGTGTCCGATCGCATCATTCTCTGGGACAACTACGATATCATCTACCGCTCCCACGATGACCATCGTCGGATTGCGAAAGCCATCTCTCAAGGAGAGGGCATCCGGGCCGAGAACCTGATGATCGAGCACGTCACCTTCGCGGGGAAGCTTTTGGCCGAGAGGCTCGAAACGGATCCGCGCGGGGTCCTGATGTCGCAGAGCAAGACATCGAATATTTCCCTTAAGCCCCATAAGAACGGATAGCTTTCATGACCACTCTGAAGCTCTTTTACTCGCCGGCCTCGCCCTATGTCCGCAAGGTCCTGGTCAGCGCACATGAGAAAGGCGTCGCGAACCAGATTGAATTGCTGCCTTCGGCGGCAGGCCCGGTCAAACGCGATCAGACGATCATTCCTCACAATCCATCGGGCAAAGTGCCGACCGCCATCCTGGCGGATGGCCAACCCCTTTTCGACAGCCGTGTGATCTGCGCTTATGTGGATACGTTGAGCGAGACACCACGTCTCGTGCCTGCAACGCATGACGAGCGGTTTCGCGTCCTGACGCTTGAGGCGCTTGCCGACTCCATCCTCGATGCCGCTCTCCTATGCCGCTATGAGACGGTTATGCGCCCCGAGGAAAAGCGTTGGACCGACTGGTACAATGGCCAAATGGAAAAAATTGACAGCGGGCTCGACGATCTGTCCCGGAACTGGCTGGACAGATTGCAGGGGCCGATCTCGGCCGGTAGCATCGCGGCGGCCTGCGCGATTGGTTACTTGGATTTCCGCTTCGCCGACAAAGATTGGCGCACAGGCCGCAAGGCGTTGGCCGACTGGTATGAAGAATTCGCCAAGCGCGAGTCGATGAAGGCAACTTGGCCCCAGGGATAACCTGATCTTCCAAGACCCCTGCCCAAAATACTGAGTTGCGCATTCTGATGCTTTCTAGAGAACGCAGAATGCTTGCTTGCAGGCTCGTCGACGCCGAGAACCCGTTGGCGAGCCTCCAGCAGCTGGGCGAACGGCATGCCGCCCGATATCGTCCTGCTGCCCGAGGGCCAGCGGGGCCCCTATTAAGGAACACGGCTTGTCTTGAAGGCGCTTCCATTGGTCTCGGGAAGCTCTGGTCGACGAGGACATGAAACGTTGCATTCCGCCCATGCGGCTGGGCTTATTCAAGAACGAAACCAAGGGGCTTCGTCGAGCACCGAGGATAGCTTTCAAGCGCCAGTCAATAGCCTCGAGCCTGTGAGTTCCCTGGTCGCCCGCCCAAAGGCAGCCAACTATGGCCAACTTAATCCATCAGGGAAATGAAGCAGGATGAGAGGCGCACTGCGCGCCGCAGCCCTGTACGGCTTATACTTCAGCGTCTTAGTAGGCAGGGAATGGCGGAGAGGGGGAGATTCGAACTCCCGATACGGTTGCCCGTATGCCGCATTTCGAGTGCGGTGCATTCAACCACTCTGCCACCTCTCCGGGGTGCGAAGGCCGTCGGCCCGCTGGTTGAGGCCGGGTGGATATCACGGGCTTGGCGGGTCTTCAAGCACCAAAAGCAAGGTTTTTGATTGACAAATGCGGGGACGGCCCGTAGGTAGGCGTCCTCTATGAGCGGGCAGGAGTGCCTGCTCATATCCATGCGGCAGCACACGCTGCCGTGAACCGAAGCCGGAAACTGCCAAAAAGCCAGTCCGGTGGGGATGTCCCCGCTGAGACCTGGGTTTGAACACGAGGATCAAGATGTTCGCAGTGATCAAGACCGGCGGCAAGCAATACCGCGTTGCCGCCAACGACGTCATCACCGTCGCCACGCTCGCAGGCGAGCCTGGCTCCGCCGTCACCTTCGACCAGGTTCTCATGGTCACGAACGACGGCTCGACCCAGGTGGGCGCCCCCCTCGTCGAGGGCGTGACCGTGGCGGGCGAGGTGGTGGAACACACCCGCGGCGAGAAGGTCATC
>Ga0182736_1001183_pt1 | contig 27872 bp, 18 predicted proteins | sample eDN5th30CKraftBY_FD_128882 | JGI IMG/M metagenome (GOLD analysis project Ga0182736, IMG submission 128882) | Enriched backyard soil microbial communities from Emeryville, California, USA - eDNA 5th pass 30_C Kraft BY (version 2) (version 2) | ecosystem: Environmental > Terrestrial > Soil >...
CCAACGGTTCGCAACGAATCCAAGCCGTCGATAAGGCCCTCTCGCATGCGGACAGCCATGGCGGACGCGCTCGGGGAACATATCGCGAGCGATTTCCGCCGTCTTTCCGGCGAGCCCCCCAAGAGAAGGCCGAATGCTGATGGAACGCCGATCGAGACCGATGCTCCGTCTGTGTCCCAAACTGCCAATACAGAGTCCCAAGCCATCAAGCAGACCGGGATCCCTCCGGTAGCCTGGTGACTGCTGGAATCAGCAGGAGATCAAGATGCGAACTGGAATGATCGGCGTCGTGACGGCCTTGTTCGTCGTCGGCGCGCCCATGGCCTATGCCCAGCAAGCCACCTCGGGCCCATCCGACGCACCTGGAAGCGGACAGCTGAGTCAGGCCGATTTCAAGATGCTGACCGACATTCGGGTCGCGGTCATCAAGGCCGCGCTGCAACTCACACCGGAGCAGGAGAAGCTCTGGCCAGCCGTGGAGGAAGCAATCCGCACCAGGGCCGAGACGCGCTATCGCCGACTGGCCGGCCTAAGAGAGCGCATGAATCAGTCGCATGACATGGACCCGGTGCAACTCTATCGTCAGCGCTCCGACGTCCTGGCGGAACGTGCCGCGAATCTGAGAAGGCTCGCCGATGCCTGGCAGCCACTCTACCAGAGCCTCACTCCTGATCAGAAGACGCGGCTGCGTCTCGTGACGGTCCATGCCCTCGAGGGGCTCCGAGCTGGGGTGGAGAACCGCCGCATGGAGATGGATGATGAGGGCGACGCGGATCTTTGGGAGTTTCCTCACTAGGCTGGTCCAGAACAGCCTGCGCCTGACAGCGGGCGCAGGGACCACAAGGATGGAGAGCGGCCATGCTGCCCATAAAGCCCCTGTACCATGCCGCATTGGCCCTGGCCGCCTTCATTGCGCTCTCCGTGGCGGCTCCAGAACCCGCGGGCGCTGTCGTCTATTGCAAGACGGTTGGCGTGCCGAAGGGCTGCGTCGCGCGTCCCGTCGCACCTGTGGCCCATCGTGCGGTACTGACGCCCGGCGTGAGGGCCCCGGGCGTCGGCATCCGCCCTGGCACGCCCATGAATCGCGGCGGTCCGGTTAATCGGGTCGGCCGGCGCTGAAATGCGCGTTGCGGGACCGTGCCCGGAACCCGTGCGGATCGAGAGCCCAATGCAAATGATCGGCGGTCACTGTAACCGCATTTGCATATTCCCACTCTTGGAGCCGCTCGCTGACCAGCCGCGGCCAAGCGCATCTGAAGCGCTGTCTTGGCCCAGTACCGTCCGATCGCCACCCTGCTCACATTAGCATTGAACTCCACTCCGATAATGCAGCCCCACAGGTCGAGAACGCCGACGGAGGGCAAGCCGGCTTTTCACCTTTCGGGCTCATAGCCCTCCGTGCCGGCAACCCGGAGCGACGCGGCGCAAACTGTCAATTGATTGTCCTGTCCGATCAAGCACACCCTCTGGTCGCCATCTAGGATGCTCCAGAGGCAAAGAAAATATTCTTCGCCAAGAATGAGGCCGGAGCTCCCCCAAACGCGTGTCGCGTCTCCGCACCTCGAACAGGAGGACGCGCTCATGACCGACTCCTCGATGGACGATGATCTGTCTCCCACATCGTCAGAACCGCCCGGAATTCCCACCGGCATCGGCCGACGGGCATTCCTGATGCGCCATGCCGCGATCGGTGCGGCGGCCGTGATGACCGGCACGACCTGGGCACCTGGCGCCCGCGCGCAGCAGGCGGCAACGGAAGCGGCCGCGCAACAGGCGAAAAGAGAAGCGGCAGGAGGCGATGCGGGCCTCAAGATGAGTTCTGCCCTTTCCCCGGATCTCGACGTCGTCAAATCGTCGAAGGGACCGGTCCTGACGGTTGCGGACGAGTTCTACAAGGTGGGGCCCGGCCCCTCGAGCTCCCACACGATCGGGCCCATGCGCATCACCTACGATTTCTATCAGCGCTGCACGAAGCTTCCTGCGGATCAACTCGCGCAGGCGACCGGCCTCAAGGTCCATCTCTTCGGCAGCCTGAGTGCCACCGGCAAGGGCCACGGCACCGAGCGCGCCGCACTCGCAGGTCTTGTCGGCAAGGAGCCGGCGACCGTGGATCCGCGCTTCCTGGACGAGATGATCGCCAAGCCCGACCAGACCTATCCGGTGAAGATCGGAAGCAAGACGTTCAACCTGTCTCTCGCCGACATCGTCTACGACGCACCGAAGGGCGATTTCCCGCACCCGAACACCATGACGGCTCGTCTCATGGCAGATGACAAGGTCCTCTATGAGCAGGAATACTATTCCGTCGGCGGCGGTTTCATCGAGTGGAAGGGCTACGAGCCGCCCAAGAAGGGACAGCCGAAATATCCGTATGCGACCATGAAGGAGTTGCGCCAGCACGCAGAGAACAACAACCTCTCGATTGCCGACGTCATGATGGCGAATGAAATCGCCGTATCCGGCAAGAACGAGGAGCAGATCAACGCCTTCTTGGACAAGATCGCCAATGCGATGATTGCCACAGTGAAGACCGGTCTTTCCTACAAGGACGACGTGCTGCCTGGCCCGATCAAGCTCCACTCCAAGGCCGCGACGGTCTATGAGCGCGCCAACGATGACACCTATATGAGCGACCGCGCCATCGGGCTGGTTTCGGCCTTTGCCTTGGCTGCCTCCGAGGAGAATGCCCGCGGGCATCTGGTTATCACCGCACCGACGGGCGGGTCGGCGGGAGTGATGCCGGCTGTCGTCTATGCCCTGACCCAAAGCCCCCGGGCCGTGCCGATGGATAAGATCCGGGAGGGGCTGCTGGCCGGCTTGGCCGTCGGCTACCTGTGCAAGCACAACGCCACCCTCGCAGCAGCAGAAGGCGGATGCCAGGCCGAGATCGGTGTCGCCTCCGCGATGGCCGCTGCCCTGATCACCCAGGTGCTGAACCAGCCGCCGCATGTGATCGAGAACGCAGCCGAGTCGGCCCTGGAGCACCACCTCGGCATGACCTGCGATCCGGTTGCGGGCTATGTGCAGGTTCCCTGCATCGAGCGCTGTGCCTTCGGGGCGGTGAAAGCCTGGGCGGCCGCCATGATCGCCACCAACGAGATCGCGAGCCGGCATCGGGTGGACCTCGACACGACGATCAAGACGTTGGCCGACACCGCCCGGGACATGAACCCGAAATACAAGGAAACGAGCGAGGCGGGCCTTGCCCAGAACCTGGTGCTCTGCTGAGCGGCTGAGGATACGCCAAGCGAAAACCGCGTAAGTGTCGTGGGAGGAAGCCGTCATGCCGGATGAAGCCACTGCTGTTCAGAGCATTGCGGATACCCAGAAGCATCAGCCCGGAAGGCAAGAAGCAGCGCGTCATCGGACCGTGTCCTCCGGATCCGCCGACTCGGTCAATGAATGGGCGGGTTTCGCGTCGGGGCGCTGGCAGAGTGCCGTCGACGTCCGCGACTTCATCCAGCGCAACGTCGCGCCCTATGACGGTGACGAGAGCTTCCTGGTCGAACCGAGCGAGCGCACGCGGGCCGTCTGGGCCAAGCTGCAACCGTACTTCAGGGAGGAGATCCGCAAAGGGGTGTTGGATGTCGACGCCAAGACTCCATCGTCGCTGACCTCCCATGGACCCGGCTACATCGATCGCGACAACGAGGTGATCGTCGGGTTGCAGACGGACGCGCCCTTCCGGCGCGCGATCATGCCCTACGGCGGATTGCGCATGGTCGAAGCCGGGCTAAAAGCAGCCGGCTTCGAGCCTGACCCGATCGTGCATGAGATCTTCACCAAGTACCGCAAGACCCACAATGACGGCGTCTTCGATGCCTATACGCCCGAGATCATGGCCTGCCGGCGCAGCCATATCATCACGGGCCTGCCCGATGCCTATGGTCGCGGTCGGATCATCGGCGACTATCGCCGGGTCGCTCTCTACGGCACCGACAAGCTGTTGGCGGCCAAGCAAGCCGAGCGAGCACTGCTCGACGCCAAGTGGCCCAGTGACGACGTGATCCGTGAGCGCGAGGAACTGGCTGAGCAGATGCGCGCCCTGGCCGATCTCGCGACCATGGCGAAGGGTTACGGCTGCGACATCACCCGCCCGGCAGCCGATGCGCGGGAAGCCGTGCAATGGACTTACTTCGGCTATCTCGGGGCCATCAAGGAAGCCAATGGCGCAGCCATGTCCATTGGACGCATCTCATCCTTCCTCGACATCTACATCGAGCACGACCTCAAGAGCGGCGCTCTCGATGAGGCTGGAGCTCAGGAGCTGATCGACCAACTCGTCCAGAAGCTACGGATAGTGCGCTTCCTGCGCACACCCGACTACGATGCCTTGTTTTCCGGCGATCCCTATTGGGCCACCGAATGTGTCGGTGGGATGGATCTCAATGGCCGTCCCCTGGTCACGCGGACGAGCTTCCGCATGTTGCATACCTTGACGAACCTGGGCCCGGCCCCTGAGCCCAACATGACGGTGCTCTGGTCGAAACAGCTTCCTGATGGCTTCAAGCGCTACTGCATCAAGGTCTCGTCCGAGACCTCGTCGATCCAGTATGAGAACGATGATCTCATGCGCCCGTACTGGGGCGATGATTACGGCATCGCCTGCTGTGTCTCGGCCATGCGGATCGGCAACCAGATGCAGTTCTTCGGGGCGCGGGTCAATCTCGCCAAGTGCCTGCTCTACGCCATCAACGGCGGACGCGACGAAGTCAGCGGCGAGCAGATCGGCCCGGCTTCGACACCCGTGACCGGCGAAGTCCTCGAATACGACGACGTCATGGCCAAGTTCGACACCATGATGGAGTGGCTGGCGCGAACCTATGTCCACGCCATGAACTGCATCCATTACATGCACGACAAGTATTATTACGAACGCTTGGAAATGGCGCTGCACGACCAGCAGATCCTGCGCACGATGGCATTCGGCATCGCCGGCCTGTCGGTGGTGGCCGACAGCCTGTCGGCGATCAAGCATGCACAGGTGAAGCCCATCCGGCGCGAGGATGGACTGATCGTCGATTACGAGATCGAGGGCGGCTATCCGCAATACGGCAACAACGACGACCGCGTCGACAGCATCGCGGCGGATCTGGTCTCAACTTTCATGAAGAAGATCCGAAAGCATCCGACCTACCGCAATGCCGTTCATACGCAATCGGTGCTCACCATCACGAGCAACGTCGTCTACGGCCGGCATACGGGCAACACGCCGGATGGTCGTAAAGCGGGAGAGCCCTTCGCCCCCGGCGCCAATCCGATGCACGGCCGTGACAGCCATGGATGGCTCGCATCGTGCCTCTCGGTGGCGAAGCTGCCCTATGCGGACGCGCAGGACGGCATCAGCTACACCGTGTCCGTCACGCCCAGTCTCAACCGTCTGGACCAGGGCGAGAAGATCACGCAGGCGGTCAAGGTGCTCGACACCTATTGCGGCCAAGGCGGGTTCCACATGAACCTCAACGTGCTCAACCGCGACACCCTGCTCGACGCCATGGAGCACCCGGACAAGTACCCGCAGCTGACTATCCGCGTCTCGGGCTATGCGGTGAATTTCGTGCGCCTCACCCGGGAGCAGCAGATGGACGTCATCAGCAGGACGTTCCACGGAGATTCCTGAGGTCATGGCCGCGGAACCCTGGGCCCACAGCCGGTACGACCTGCAGCAGGCGCGCTCCCCGGACGCGCCCGACACGGCCACCTTCAACGATCCCCGGGGCGACTTCGGGTGGATCCACTCCTACGAGACCGGATCCACCCTCGATGGCCCCGGCATCCGGGTCGTCGTGTTCATGAGCGGGTGCCTGCTGCGCTGCCTGTACTGCCACAATCCCGACACCTGGCACCTCAAGGACGGCACGCGGGTGTCGTTCGAACGCGCCAGAACCGCACTCGAAGCGTACGCCGCGCCGCTGCGGGCCATGGATGGAGGCTTGACGATATCGGGCGGGGAACCGCTGGTTCAGATGCATTTCACGAAGCGTCTCTTCGCCGCCGCCAAGGGAATGGGCCTCCATACGGCTCTGGACACATCGGGCTTCCTCGGCGCACGCGCCGATGACGAGTACCTGCGCCAGGTGGATCTCGTGCTGCTCGACATCAAGTCCTGGGATCCGGAAACCTACCGCCGCGCCGTGGGCCAGGACATCAAGCCGACCCTGCAATTCGCGGAACGCCTCGCCACCCTTGGCAAGCCCGTCTGGGTGCGGTTCGTGCTCGTGCCGGGGTTGACCGACGATCCGGCCAATGTCGAGGGGATCGCCCGCTTCGTCGCGCCAATGAAGAACGTCGAGTGGGTCGAAGTTCTGCCGTTCCATCAGATGGGCGCCTTCAAATGGCAGGCGATGGGCCTGAATTACGAGCTCTCCGACACACCAGCCCCCTCCCCTGATCTGGTTGAGCGGGTGCTCGGGCAGTTCCGTGAGGCAGGCTGCCGCGCAAGATGAGGAAATCCGATGCTCGATCTCGTCCGTACGCTGCTTGAGGCTTCGCCCTTGCTGGCGCTGTTCCTCGCCATCGCCGCAGGCTATGCCTTCGGGCAGATCTCGATTGCCGGGGTCTCGTTCGGCGCGGGCGCGGTTCTGTTCGCGGGTCTCGTCATCGGGGCCATTGCCCCAAAGGCCGCGCCACCCGGGCTGGTCGGCACGCTCGGTCTCGTGATGTTCGTCTATGGCGTTGGCATCCAATACGGCCCGCAGTTCTTCGCGAGCCTGAAAGGCCCGGGCCTGAAGTACATCGCTCTCGCGGCAGTTGCCGTGATCGCCTCGCTCCTGGTCGCGATGTCTCTTGCCGCTCCCCTCGGCATCTCCCTGGCGACGGCGGCAGGGCTTTTCGCGGGCTCCGGCACGAGCACGCCGACCCTCCAGGCAGCACTGGCTGCGGCGGGCAATCAGGATCCCGCCATCGGCTATTCGGTGTCCTATCCCTTCGGGGTCATCGGGCCGATCGTGCTGATGACCATGATGGCGGCCTGGCTCAAACCGACTTTCAAGCCGCCGACACAGAATGTCCGGATCGCGGAACTGACCCTCGAGGCGCCCGGCGCGGATCACACGGTCGAGGAGATTTCCTCCGTCCTGCCGTCCGACGTCAAGATCGTCGCGCTGCGCCAGCAGCATGTGAACGCGCCGCCCCGTCCCGGAGCCGTCCTGCATGAAGGCGACGGGCTGCTGCTGGTCGGCAGTCCGGCCGGCATCGAGCGCGCGAAGGCGGCCATGGGGCACGAGGAGCCGGGACGCATCAGCCGCGACCGGGCCGATTACGATGTGGTGCGCGTCTACGTGTCGAAGGCCGCCTTTGTCGGAAAGCCTGTGCATGAGCTCCCGCTCCCCGACTTTCCCGTCCTGATCTCGCATGTGCGCCGCGGTGACAGCGACATCATGGCGTCGTCCGACCTGACGCTCGAATATGGGGACCTGTTGATTGCAGCCGTTCCGAGCGACCGGAAGGCCGAGGTGCAGCGTCACTTCGGCGACAGCATCAAGGGCAATGCCGAACTGTCCTTCGTCTCGATCGGCGTCGGGATCGCGCTGGGCCTCCTGCTCGGCATGATCCCGGTGCCCCTGCCAGGTGGCGGCACTTTCAGCCTGGGCGTTGCCGGCGGACCGCTCGTGATGGCGCTTGTCCTGGGCTGGCTTGGCCGCACCGGGCCGCTGGGCTGGAAGATCCCCGTGGTCGCGAATTTGGTCCTTCGCAATCTCGGCCTGTCGGTGTTCATCGGCTCGGTTGCCATCGGCGCGGGCAGCCCCTTCGTCCAGACCGTTGCCACCAACGGCATCCAGATCCTTCTCGGCGGCGCCGCCGTGCTGCTCACCCTGGTTCTGGTCGTGCTGGTGGCCGGATACCTGTTGCGCATCCCGTTCGATGATCTGCTCGGTGTCTGCGCGGGATCGACGGGCAATCCTGCCATCGTCGTTGCGGCAGGCCGCCTTGCCCCTACGGAAAGAACAGACATCGGTTATGCGATTTGTTTCCCAAGCATGACCATCGTCAAGATCATCGCCGTCCAGGTTCTTCTGAGCTGAACCCAAACCTTTTCCATGATGCCGGCCAGCAACACCGGGTGAGATTCAAGCAGTGCAAAGTATCTATCTCCTTGAGCCTGCTTGACGGCCCCTCGTCCACCTGCACAGTTTCTCATGAACGCGGCTGGGCTTTGTCTTGGAGTTTGTACCATGGCGTCTGTCCGAACTCTTTTGCTTGGATGCGCGGCAATCGTCACCGGCGGAGCGCAGGCCGCCGACCTGCCAGCCAAGAGCGCAGCGCCCGTCGATTATGTCCGGATCTGCTCGACGCACGGAAACGGCTTCTTCTATATCCCCGGCACGGAAACTTGCCTGCGTGTCGGTGGCCGCGTTCGCGCCGAATTCCTCTATCTCGAACCCATCGATCGCGCACAGGACACGATCGGCTTCCGTGGACGTGGCCGCATCAATATCGACAGTCGTACCGCCACCGCCTGGGGGATGCTGCGGACCTACATCCGCATGGAGATGACCCGCAATACAGGCGCCTACGGCTTCAGCTCCACGACTTCCAAGGTCAATCAGGCGTTTGTCCAGTTCGGCGGCCTGACCGCCGGCCGTGCGGTCTCGTTCTTCACGGACCCGGACCTACCGGCGCCCAATTTCGGCGACCTGAAATTCGACGATCCTTCCAATGCCGAAGTGAACCTGTTCGCCTATACCTACTCGTTCGGCAATGGCTTCTCCGCCACCCTGTCGTTCGAGGACGGAACCCAGCGAAGCGTCGATAACGAGCTCGCCTTTCCCCTGTTCGGCGCCGGCGCGGCCTCCCCGGTCTTCGCGCCGATCCCCTCGACCTATGCCGGCGAGCGCATGCCGGATGTGGTCGCGAACCTGCGCTACACCGGCACCTGGGGCGGCGCGCAGCTCTCCGCCGCCCTGCATCAGATCCGCGACCTTGCCGCCGGCCTCACGACGGTGGACGGCGTAACCGTTCCCGTGCTCAACCCGATCACAGGCCTTCCCAACCCGACCTTCGCGGACACCGACTATGGTTTCGCTCTCGCCGCGCATGGCTACGCGAACGTGCCGGCACTGGGGGCTGGAGACACGGTGTGGGTCTCGGCCACCTACACGGACGGCGCGATCGGTTATCTCAATGCCGGCCAGGCCGACCCGATCAGCGACGGCTTCATCGGTGCCGGGGCCTTGTCGATGCCGATCACCGATGCCTTCGTCGATCCGTTCACCGGCGAGTTCAAGACCAACAAGGCCTATGCCATCGCCGGCGGCCTCAATCACAACTGGAGTCCGACCTGGCAGACGAACGTATTCGGCTCCTGGATGCGCTTCGATGCTCCCGGAATTGCGCAGTACAGCGTGCCCACGACGGCCGCGACGATTGCGGCCGGGACGGCAGGCACGACCACGGGCCTCGTCGACTTCGACGAGGTTCGCGTCGGCGCCAACGTGATCTGGACGCCGGTGAAGGATTTCCTCATCGGTGTCGAGGCGCTCTACATCCGGGTCGATCCGCGTGAGCGCGTCGCCATTCCACTCACGACGGCATCCGGTGATTTAACCGGCACCTTCAAGCCGACCGGATCGGAAGACACCTGGGAAGGCCGCCTGCGCATCCAGCGCGACTTCTGAGCGCCCGAAGGGCGCTGGATGATGCGCTTTCCAAGCGTGAAGCATCGGATTGGGTCCAAAAGTGCAAATCTACTTTTGGGTTCGATGCTTCACGCTTTTGTTTGTCTCGCATCTTTGCACGCAAAACCGGTGCCCACTTTTGCGTTCGATGCTCTAACGACGGCCTCCTCCTCTGAAGCCTCCGCCGCCCCGCCCACCAAATCCACCTCCACCCCCGCCGAAGCCGCCGCGCGGCCCCATGTTCCGCGGAGGCCCGAAGGATCCCGAGCGGGAGAACTGGGCTGGAGGCCGGGCGAATTGCCGGCTCGCCATCTCCCGCTGATTGCCAACATGACGGGCCCGGACATCGCGCATGACATTCGATGGCACCGGCTGGCGGGACGCCGGACGCTGGACAGGGCGTTGCGGTTGCACCTGCCGTTGCCCTGCCGCCTGCCGCTGCTGTGTGGCTGGTCGTTGCTGGGCTGACGGTCGATCTGCCGCCGCTCGTCGCTGCTGGACCGCCTCGCGCTGCGGGGAGGCTTGGCGCTGTTGTGCTGCCGGCCGTTGCTGAGGCGTCTGCCGCGGCTGGGTCCGATCGCGAACCGCGTCTCGGTCGACATTGTCCCGCCGAACCTGATCGCCGCCCAGTCGCTGGCCGAGCGCGGCGCCCGCTGCTCCGGCAGCGCCTGCCCCGGCAAGATTTCGGAGTGCCTCACTGCCGCCCCGCTCCTGCAACCGATCGCGACCCTCTGCCGATAATCCCTCTCGTCCTTCGCCGCGCTGGAGCAGATCCCGTGGCTCCGGCCGCTGCACGTCGTGCCAACCGCCATCGAAACGCTGCCAGCCATCGCCGGTGTTGCGGTAGACGTTGCCGTCTCGGCCTGCATAGAGGTCGCCGCGCCGGCCCTCGCGGATGAAACCCTGGCCGTTGGACGTGTTCCAGCGCAAGGACGATCCCCCAGCCAGGTTCTCCCGCCCTGTCACCCGCGCCCATTCGGATCCGCGCTTCACCCCTGCGGACTTCCACGCGCCATAGACGTTGCGTCCGCCTGCCGCGAACGCTCCGCCGTCCGTACGAGGATTGTAGGCCCCGACGAACCCGGCCGAGCCGCGCGGTCCCCAGGCTGCTTCTGTCCGTGCATAAGTGCCGGTCGCGGGATTCCAGGCCCGGGCGCCTGCAATCCCGCGATAAGGACCATAGGCATAGCCATAGCGGCCATACATGCCCCGGACAGGATTGTAATAGGCGGCGAGGCCCCAGGTGGCGGGACGTGGATAGTAGATCGGGTAACCGTACCCCGCCCCATTGTACCAGTACGGTGGATAGGCCCACCCGGTTCCGTAGACATAGGTCCCCCAGGCCAGGAAGTTGTAGAGGTAGCCCATGGTGTAGCCGTACCAGACCGCATCGGGCTCGGTGTCGTACACGCGCACATAGGTGACATTGTAGACGGGCGAGGACGGCGGGATCGTGTAGATCACGTCGGGCACTTCGCGAGCCAGTTGCCAGGGTCCGTTCGGGCTGTCGGCCACGAACCAGACGCCGTCCTGGAGCAGGAAATACTGGCCGCCGACTTTGATCACGGTATCCGTCGTGTTCGTCGCATAGGAGAGTTCGGTCGTCTCGATCGGCGCGAACTGCGCGTCTCCGGCATAGGCGACTGCCGGCGTGATCGATCCTGTCTCGACGCGGGCCGTCGTGGGAATGCTGGCTTTGAGCCGTGCCTCCGCGCTTTCCGACGTTCCCGGCACGGACGAGCGCACGGCATAGTAGGGCGCATCCTCGGGAATGTTCTGGAAGTCGGCGGGCAGGTCGGGCGTGGCGAACGTCCACGGCCCCTCGAGCATCGCGGCTCGGAACCAGCGGCCGGACAGGAGCACGTACCATTGCTTCCCGGTCTTGTCGAAAAACACGTCCGACTCGCAGTTGGAGACCCATTGGAGCGCGGTGCCCGGAACATCCTGACGCGCGGGCTCACCCTCGAAGAGGATCAGTTCCGCCGGCTTGTCCGTGGTGATCACCTTCGGCGTGGAGCCGCCGGTATAGGGCTCGGGCGGCAGGGCAGCGCGCGCATCCGACCAGTTGCCGTCGTCGGGCAGGTCCTTCAGCAAGGCGGGCAGTTCGGTCACTGGCATCCACGGACCTGCAAGCGCATTCGCGGTCAGCCAGTGCGTGTCATCCCGCAGGAAAAGCGCGCCACCCTCGTCCATGCGAAAGAGATCCCAGTTCGAGTTGACCAGAAAGGACAGGCCTGCCTTGCCCTTCACCGGCGCGTAGGAAGGCTCACCGTCGGTCTGCACAAGGAGCGCTGGAGAGGTCGACACGAAGATCGGCGGCGGATCGGCCTTGAGCCCCTGCACGTCGGTCATGCGCTTCTGCTCGGCGAGGCTCGCCGTCACCCGTGCCTCCGGCACGGTGATCGGCCCCGTCGGCAGGAGCTTGCCGGTCTCGACCGCAAGCGCCTTCAAATCCTCGCGGCCGAGACCGGAGAAATTCAGTTCGGTGACGGTGATGCCGGTGATCACGACCTCGCTGGCATCCTCGTCATAGGACGTCGCACCCTTCAGTCCGATCACACCAAAGACCGGGTTGGCGCTGGGCTCTTTCACGTATTCGGCCGCAACCAGGGCCTCGATGGTCTTGAAGTCGAACCATTCGGTGAACTGCGGCTGGTACAGGACCATGCGCCCCCGGCCGGTCTCGTAGGAACGCGGCCAGCCCTCGGCATCCTTGTTCTCTTGGATATATCGGCCACTGACGAATCCACTGCGTCCGCCAACGGTGACAGCGCACCAACTGCCCGAACCCTCGCAATCCCCGATATCGACCGCGGTTCCTTCCGGAAGCGTGCGAAGGGAGGGGAACTGCGTTCCTGGCCCCGAGCGAAAGTTGACGCTGGCGGTGGTGACGCCCGGAGCGGCGAGCGCCGTCGTTGTGGCAAGGATCGGAACGAGCGCGAACGCGATCACCTGACGCATCGGACATCACTCCTGCATGCCCCGGCAATGGGAAGTTCCAGATGCCGGTTGTGTACGGTTCGAACCCAGCGGCAAAGGAGGGGGCGAACGAACACCATTCCCGTCTCCGCCTGGAGCGCAGCACGGGGCAGACCATCATCAACAACGCACACTATAATTTCACTGGGCGAGTTGCTTGACCGTTCGGGACAGGCGCTTGGCAGTTGGGGCCAACCGATCGCCGGCTGAGCGAACGCGCCGCCGATGTGCTCCGGACGATCAGATCTGGGCAGGTGGTCGAGTGCTCTCAGCGCTTCGCCAAGCCGACGTGGAGCCCAAACTGTCAAGAGACTGTCCCTATCGGTCAAGCCGATTGCTCCGTTTCGACTAGATTACCCGCTGCCTTGATCTCAAACCGCTTGGGCAACCGGCCGAACGGGTGACGGCAAGGACGTCGATTTCGGCACGTCGTTTCCAGGCTGGCTCACAGTCCCGGCTTCGGCGGATGAACCACTAGCGCATGGCAATTCGTGAAGGCTGGGAAGGAGGTCGAGAATGGAGAGACGGAGAGAAATCACAGGATATCTGGCCCGCATCGGGCTGGGCCTGTGCATTGTCGTGTTGGCGGCAGGGTCAGGCGCAATGGCCCAGGGAGGTCTCTCGGCCTATCAGGGAGCCTGGCTCGAGCGGGGCCCCGAATGCGCGGAGGTTTTCTCGGATTCCGGGAAAGGCACGGCGTTCAAGAAGCCGGTCGATATCTTCGTGCCCGCCATTATCGTCTCCGGCAATCGCTTGAGAACGCCAAGCGCATCGTGCCGCATCAAATCGGTCCGACCCGCCAGCGACCGCCAGCTCCTCATCCTCAATTGCGCCAATGCCGTCGCCGGCAACGAGGTGCGGGTCCTGATGGCTCCTCAGCCGGACGGCTCGCTCAAACGCTTTTCCAGTGAGCAGGACACCCTGGGAACCCGATACGAGCGCTGCTCACGCTGACGTCGCGAAGAAGCCGGTCAGGCTCTGCCTCGATGCCGCCCCATGAAAGCAGAATGGTACCCCCTGTCTCATGAGAAGACCGACCGGGCGCATATTGGCTTGAGAGACATGCCCCGGACGCCGGATCGTACGACTTTTGAGCTTTTGACGGTTTGATCGCAAGGATGCAGGTTGGCGATCTCGCGGGAGGTGCAACGATGCCTGTAGACCGGCAATCTCTCAGACAAGCCTTGAATGAACTCGTCAGGCTGAAAAGAAGCGCTGACGACCCGAGACGCTTTCGTTCGTTGCTTTATGACTCCGCGTTGGCGGAATGGGCAAGCCAGCTCGGCGTCGATCAACCCAAGCTCGACAGGATCGTTCACGTGAGGGAAACGGTGTCAGACCGTTAGCTCCCGCAGGGAAAGGCTTTGGTGCATCGTCCCGCCTCAGCGCAGACCGATCTCCACGCCTCTCATCCGGCTTCAACTCCGGTCCGACATTGCGGCCCCGAAGGTCGAGCACGACACCCTTCGCATTCTGTAACCGAACGTCGTGGGCTCGGCGCAGGTTGCCGGCGTGCCAGACCAGGTCGGCCTTTGAGGCTCCCCTTTGATCTCCTTGACCGGCTCGCTTCATAGGCATTGTTTGGACAAAGCGAATGAGCTGCGGTCGGATTCTCTTTTCCAGCAGACCTGCGAGACGACATTCGCGGACAGTGGCCGTTTGGACACAGCCGGGACGGTCTGAACCGAACTCCATGCAGAACCTCTAGGAATCACAGGCTCTCTCACCTAACAACGCCTGCCCCTCCTGCAGGCAACGGTCAGCCGTTGCAAATGCTTCTCGCGACCGTTCAAGAACAACGTGTTTCAGACTGTGTCCTGGTTCAAACGTCTCATCCCTGATCTCGCCCATGTCAGCCGCGTCGAACAGCTCCGGGTTTGCGCCGGCGTCATGATCGGCATTGTCCTCCTTGGCCTGACAGGGATAGTACACCGGGACTGGATGGAAGAGCTGCCTCTCCTGAGTGCTCCCTTGGGAGCTTCTGCCATTCTCCTGTTTGCTCTGCCCGGCAGCCCATTGGCCCAGCCCTGGTCGATCCTGGGCGGCAACATCATTTCAGCCGCCATCGGGGTCACCTGTGCCCAGTGGATCGCTGACGGATTCATCGCCGCTCCCTTGGCCATCACGCTATCAGTGGCCATGATGTTCATCCTGCGGTGCCTTCACCCGCCTAGCGGCGCCCTGGCTCTCACGGCCGTTCTCGGCGGTCCGGCGATCAAAGCGGCCGGCTACGGCTTTGTGATTTGGCCTGTGGGAACGGGCTCGCTGCTGATGCTCGGGGTTGCCCTCCTGTTCAACAACCTGACGGGCAAACGTTATCCCCATCTGGCGAAGCCTGCCCCGATCAATCGCCATCGGACGGCCGACCCGACCCCCATGGAGCGGGTTGGGGTCAAGGCCGGTGATTTCGATGCCGTTCTCAGCCAATACGACCAAGTGATCGATATGAGCCGCGACAGTCTGGAAGAGCTGTTTCGTCATGTCGAGATGCAGGCCTTCAATCGGCGCTTCGGGAACATGACCTGCGCCGACATCATGTCTCGGGACCTGGCAACGGTGACCGTGACCATGAATGTGCGTGACGCCTGGAAGCTCTTCCAGCAGCATCACATCAAAGCTTTGCCTGTCGTCTCGAAGGATCACGGTGTGGTGGGAATTGTCACTCAGACGGATCTGATCAGGCACAGTGACTGGGATTCGCGTGCAGGCTTCCCGAGGAGCGTTCCTCAGATCGCACGGCGGGTGATCCGGCTCGACCGTAAGGTTGGGGAAATCATGACGTCTCCGGTTCGGACGGCACGGCAGGACACTGCCATAGCAGAACTGGTTTCCACGATGGCCGATGAAGGACTGCATCAAGTTCCGATTGTCGACCAGGATGGACTGCTTGTCGGAATCGTAACCCAATCCGATCTTGTCGCTGCCCTGTTCCGGGGCGGCGGGGTGGCTCAAGCAGCTGCGACTTTGACTCAACAAAGATCGCTATCGATCGTGAGATAGCACCTCCCCTGAGGATTCCATCGCATAGGCGAAGCCGGCGGCAGATCACTCTCCCCGTCCCAGACGGGCAGTCATCCCGCCCGCCTGGGTCTTCCGGTGACCAAGATTCAGCACATCGGTTTAAGCGGCAGCCAGGATCTCGTCCGCAGGTCCGAAGAACTCATAATGGATACGGTTCGACCGAACCCCAGCCAAGGCCAGTCCGCCGACAAAAGCCCTCAAGAAAGGCCGCGGACCGCACAGGTAAAAGCCGGCCTCTTCGAGCGGCGTGTTGGCCTGCAGCCAGTCCACCGTGATCAAGCCTTCATGATCGTAATCGGTGCCAAGCCGATCCCCAGGTCGAGGCTCGACGTAGAAGGTCGTTACGTGGAGATTGGGATGCGCTTCGGCCAGTGAATGCACGTGCTCCTTCATGGCATGGGTCGAGCCGTTCAGGGTCCCATGGACGTAATGGACGGCCTTGTTGGGGTATTGCGCCGCGATGGTCTCCAGCATGCTCATCATCGGGGTCAGCCCGACCCCGCCGCTCAGCAGTACCACCGGGCGGGGCGATTCCTCGTTCAGGAAGAACTCGCCCGCCGGCGGCGCAACCTTGAGAACCGTCCCAGGCTCGGCCTTGTCGTGCAGCCAGTTCGACGCGATCCCATGCGGCTCCCGCTTGATGGAGACGCGATAGGCCTCGTCACTGGGCGCGCTGGAGATGCTGTAGTTGCGCTTCAGCGGATGCTGGCCTGGCACCTCGAGCCAGAAGGTCAGGTATTGGCCCGGCCGATGGCGCAGAACCGGCTTTCCGTCCTCTGGCCTGAGAACGAACGAAGTGATGATTTCGCTCTCAGGTGTCTTGCTCTCGATCCGGAAATTGCGCCACCCGTTCCATCCCCCCGGTGCGGAGGCCAAGCTGGTGTAGATGGCTTTCTCGCGCCCGATCAGCACGTGAGCCAGGAACCAGTAAGCCTCACCCCAGGCCGCCAGGATCTCGTCCGTCGCGGCCTCGCCGAGCACGTCCTTGATCGCCCCCAGCAGCGCCTCGGCCACATGGGGATAGTGTTCTGGCAGGATGTTCAGGCCGACATGCTTCTGCGCAATGCGTTCGACGGCCGGCGCAAGGGCACCCAAATTGTCGATGTTTTGAGCGTAGCCGAGGATTGCGCCGGCAAGCGCCTTGGGCTGGGATCCGGTCTCCCCATGGTGGGACTGATTGAAGAGGTCGCGGATGGCCTCGTTCTGGAACATGCGCTCGTAGATGCGCTTTGTGATCGCCAGCCCGTGCGCCTGAAGCGCCGGCACAGTGGCCTTCACGAGATGAATGGTTGCGTCGCTTAATGCATTGGTCATGGGACGATCCTCGGGAGTATCGAGAGGACGGGAACGAGCAGACCATGCCGCTGGGGCAGGCCTTCAGGGCATCGCCTTCCGATGAGGTCAGGAACAACGATCGAAAGAATATGTATGCCTTGGTGCGTGGGCCGTCCTCTAAGGGATTTTCCTGAGCACCCACTGCCGCAGGCGAACACAGCGAGGCATGCCGCTGGTCGATGGCCAGCGCCGAAAGCAGCCTGACCGTGTGAGGCTCTGCTCTCCGCCTTCAGGCAAGCATTGGGACAGCGTGCCGGAGGGTGTCGCTTAATCTTGGGTGCGACAGGTCGTCGACCGTCCCGCTCGAGTCAGCCTTGCACCCCTCCCTTTGATCCAGAACTCTATGTCACCCTCAGTGTATCGACCTCCATCCGCAGAGCGAGCTTGCGGCAGCGTCACCTCGGCCGATGATCCGGCGTAGATCAGCTTTACTGATCCCGTTGAGGTGCTTGGGGGAGAGAACATGGCCTGAAGCTTGGTGCCATCGGCGCAGGTGTAGTGGACAGGTGTACGCTCTTGGGCGCCTGCTCCTGTCATGGCGCCGACCAGACACAGAACGGTCATGAGCGTTCCGACCAGGGAAAGCAATGGACAGTTTACGAGGTCATCCCTTCCTTTCGGCTCTCTTCCGTTCATCCGCATGGATGCCATCCTGTCATCCCGACTCGGTTGCTGAAAGGCTTCGACCACATCTTGAACCTTCCGCCAATTCTCGTGAAGGTGCCGGCCGTTCGTGAGACAATGTCACAAGGATGATGACTGGCTTTCATTCCTTGGCTATGCCAGCCTTTCCACATTCGGACCCTAATCTGATGGTGCTGGAGGATCCATGAGACTGATCGCATCGCTTGTTTCGATGTCATTGCTTCTGATGCCCGCGACTGCTCTGTCGGGCCAGGGCTTTGACGTGACCGTCCTCGGCGCCTTGGGCGGCATCCAGGACGGCAATCTCAGCTCCTATCTCATCCGACCCCATGGGGATCGAAACGCCATCGCCTGCGATGCGGGTAGCCTGGTCAATGGCTTGAGGGTTGCTCAAGACAAAGGCGTCCTCAGGGATGTCAAAGTGCCGGAGGGCTCGACCGACAGCGTGATCGGGCATGTGCTGAAGAACGAAATCAAGGGCTACCTGATCAGTCACGCCCATCTCGACCATGTGCAGGGGCTGGTGATTGCTTCACCCGATGACAGCAACAAGACCATTTACGGCCTGCCATCGGTGAGCGCAGACATCGAGCGGAACTACTTCAACTGGAAGGCCTGGCCGAACATGTTGGATCGGGGCCAGCCGCCACAGCTGAAGAAGTATCATCTGGAAGACCTGAAGCCTGGGGAGGCCAGAGAGCTGACCGGAACCGAGATGACCGTCACGGCCTTCCCGCTCAACCATGGCGGAGCCGAATCCACAGCCTTCCTGATCGAAAGCAGGGACGACGCCATCCTGTGCTTTGGCGATACAGGTCCTGACGAGGTCCAGAAGGCTTCCAATATGCAGGCCATCTGGAAGGCCGTTGCCGACAAGGTCAAGCAGCAGAAACTGAAGGCCATCATTCTGGAAGTGTCGTACACCAACGATCGGCCGGACAATCTCCTGTTCGGGCACCTGACGCCGAAATGGGTCCACAAGACGCTTCGGACTCTGGATCAGGAGGCCGGGGGCAATGCTTTGAAAGGGCTGCCTGTGGTCGTGAGCCACATCAAATATTCTCTGACCGGCGAGCAGCCTCAGGAGGCGATCCGCAAGGAGCTGGAGGCGGGAAATGATCTTGGCGTCCAGTTCGTGATTCCGGAACAGGGTGCGTTTTACCATTTCCGGTGATGCGACGAGCACACGTTGCCTCAACGCCCGCCGGGAGAGGTCATCGCCCTCCCGGAGCCTTCCCAAGGTCTGACGGCAAATCTCGTAGACAACCTTGGCGCTACTTTCGACGAACTCATGGATGAAATCCGTCAGTCACCTCCACTCTTTTAGGGCAGGTGGGGGCGTCCATTCCGTCAGGGCCATGCAGAGCTATCGAGCCAGTCCGATCGGATCCGCGTCCTTGGGCTGGTGCGATAGATAGTCTCTCAGCATGTGCTGGGCCCGCTCAAGTTCTCGAACGAGCTGTTCAACCTGTTCTGCTCCGCTTCGAGCTAGATCGTCGCTCGTGATCCGTCTCCAACCCACACAGATTTCATGCACTGTCTTTGCTCCTACATTGGCAGATGCACTCTGCAGGCCGTGAGCTTCAAGACGGAACCTGTGGGAATCGCCTGATGCTGCCGCGTTCCGCAACTCGCCGATGAGATGGCGGGCATCGGAGAAGAATTCCTCCACGAGGCTGGCGACGAAATCCCGTCCGCCCAATTGCTCCAGTTCGGCCAGGAGCCCTTCATCGATGACAGGTGAAGGATCTCTTGGTGAGGCAGAACGGGCCAAGCCATCGTCAGCAGGTGCTTGAGCAGGACGGGAGGCCACGTGCTCCTCGATCGCCCTAAGAAGGGTGGCAGGCTGTACGGGTTTGGTCAGGCATGCATCCATCCCGGCCGCGAGTGCCTCAGCGGCGACTTCTGGCGTCACGTCGGCGGTCAAGGCAAAGATGGGAGTACGAGTACCTCCGGGTTCGGTGAATCTGAACAGCTTCGCAGTCTCGATCCCGGTCATCCCCGGCATGTTGATGTCCAGGATAACCAGGTCGAACGAAGCCTCCTCTAACGCGTTGAGGGCGTCCTCCCCGTTTGCGAAGCATTGCGCGGTATGCCCCCCGCGCTCGAGGATCTTCGATATGACCAAGCGGTTCGTCGCGTTGTCGTCCGCCACGAGGATCGAGAGAGGGCGCGACGCGCGAGGCAGTTCGATGCGGCTGGGTTCGCTCCACATCGCGTGAGCCCAGGAGGCCTGCGCGGCCGCCGCCACCGATGCGGTTCGTGCTTCATTCTGCGTGAAGTCGAGTTTCAGGATACTGCTTGAGAGATGCAACAGGGGCGAGGTCGCGAAACTTTGAGGTATGTCGCGGCGTATGAGAACTGGAGCAACAGGGAGCTCCGCACTCTCGAGTTCTGCGGCCAGAAGGTTGTCGGGCAGATTGCTGCAGTAGAACAGGACAGATTGCTGTTTGCTGTTCTGCCGTATCCGCTTGTTGCCTTCAGCCAAGGTCTCAAAGATATCAATATCGGGCGCATCGCCAAGATGGGACGCGAGAGTCTGTGCAAGCTGAGGATCGGAGCACACCAGAAGAGGTTGAATTTGCCAGGACAACTCACGCCGTGACACCTCCTGGCTGGCGTTCCGCATCGGGATCGTGAACCAGAAGCAGCTGCCATGCCCCTCTGCGCTTTCGACTCCGATCTTACCCCCTATGGCTTCGACCAGCTGTCGGCAAATGGAAAGGCCGAGTCCCGTTCCGCCAAAACGGTTGATGATGGTATCGTCGGCCTGGGTGAAGCTCTCGAAGATTTTCTCCACGGCGTGCGGGGCGATTCCTATGCCGGTGTCTGCCACAAGAAATCGAATGAAGGGGCGGTTGCCCTCGGTCACAGGGTGCGCCGCGAGCGTGACATAGCCCTTTTCCGTGAACTTGATGGCGTTGCCGAGGAGATTGAGCAGGATCTCCTCCAGATGGTGCTTCGGACCGTGAAGCTGCAAAGGTGCCTTCGGATCGATGTGGATCGTCAATCGAAGCTTTTTTTGCTGAGCCTGGGTCAGAACCATGGCACGGGCGGTGGATAGGACCTCGGACAGATCGAAATCGATCTGTTCGATCGGCATCTTTCCCGCTTCGATGCGGGACAGGCTCAGGATGTTGTTGATTTGTCTGAGCAGGAATTCGCCAGCGGAACTGATCGTGCGAACGATGCCACGCTGCTCCGCATCGAGGCTCGTTTCCGAAATAAGGCTGGAAAGACCGATGATCGCGCTCAGCGGCGTCCTCAACTCATGGCTGACGCTGGCAAGGAACAGCGTCTTTGCCCGATTTGCCGCCTCCGCCTGCGCCTTGGCATTGGATAGCTTGCGGATCAGCGTGCTTGCATAGAGGGGAAGAACGATGAGGCTCAACAGCAGGGTGGCCGAGAGGTATATGTCGTCGTGCCATCTCGGTGTCGTGTAGATGACGATCGTGAAACAAATGACGGAAACGGCCAAGGCAATATACAGAAACAGGAGCCCGAAGCGGAACCCGTTCCCGAACGTGATCCATAGATAGAGGAGAAAAAGGACGGAGGACGTCTCTCCGACATAATGAAGCTGAACGGAGGCGGTTGCGAGATCACTGACGATGGCGATAATTCGTCGGATCGTCGATTGATAAGGTTTAAGCAGAATATGAACGACGATGCCGATTGAGACGAATGCGAAGATTGTCGCGCCAATCAAAGCCTCGCGCGGCACTGAAGGGTTGATCCAGAATGTATAGGCTGCGATCAGACTCAGAAAGATGAGCCTGTTAAAGCTCATCTCATGTTCACGGTCAGGGCTGTTCTTCAGGCGAGAAATAATATTCCCAATCACGAACTCTGCACCTTCTTGGGCGGCAGATTGTGCTTCGGCAGCAGGTACCTGGGATCCTCCTTGAGCAGGACCTCGAAGACGTCAGGCGGGATGGGGCGACTGAACAGATATCCCTGGGCTTCGTCACAGTTCTGATTGAGCAGGCATGCGAGTTGAGGACTGGTTTCGACGCCTTCGGCAACCACTTTCAACTCAAGGCTCTGGGCCAGGGAGATGATCGCCCTGACGATCGCTTCGTCGCGACTTTCCGCCAGGAGGCTCGAGATGAAGGAACGATCGATCTTCAAAGTGTCGACCGTGAAGTTCTTCAGGTAGCTGAGAGAGGAGAAGCCCACGCCGAAGTCGTCGATCGCGATACGCACCCCAAGATTCTTGAGTCGCCTGAGAACCTCCTTGGTTCGTTCGACATCCTTGAGAAGGCTGCCTTCGGTGAGTTCGAGTTCAAGGAACTCGGGGTTCAGGTTGGTCGCCTCGAGCGTGGCCTCGACAAGCTGGACGATATCCTGGCGGAGGAACTGCACAGGTGACAGGTTGACCGATATGCGAAGCGGGCCGTATCCGAGGCTCTGCCATGTAGCGGCCTGCGTGCAGGCTTCCTTGAGAACCCAGGCACCAATCTCATTGATCAATCCTGTTTCCTCTGCAATGTCGATGAAGACATTGGGCGCAGTGAGGCCGAATTCAGGCCTCACCCATCTCAGGAGAGCTTCAGCTCCGGCAATCGATCCTGTTACAAGGTCGATTTGCGGCTGGTAGTAGAGCTCAAATTGATCTTGGGTTATCGCCTTGCGTAGCTCGACCTCCAGGCTGATGTTGTTCCAGGATATGCTATCTATCTCGGGCGAGTAGAAGCACAATGTGTTTCTTCCCTCGGCCTTGGCCCGATACATCGACAGGTCGGCACACCGGAGGAGTTGCTCGGCATCTTGGCCGTCGTGCGGCGCCAAGGCGATGCCGATCGTGCAGCCTACTCTGATCTCGGACTCTTCGAGGAGGAAGGGCGCGGACAGGGAGTCGATGATCTTGCGAGCGAGATCACCCGCATCGTCCGAAGACGCGATGCCTGCCTGCACGACCACAAACTCGTCTCCGGACAGTCTCGCGACGAGGTCGGTGCTCGAAACCACTTCGAGCAGGCGACTTGTCACCAGCTTCAGGATGCGATCGCCTCCGGCATGACCGAGGGCGTCGTTGACCGCCTTGAAGCGATCGAGATCGATCAGGAGGATCGCGAATCCGGTCTGTTCGCTGGCGAGCTTCTGCTGAACCCAATCGTAGAGCATTCTTCGGTTGGGAAGATCGGTCAGCGTGTCATGCAGCGCAATATGCCGCAATGTGCTTTCAGCCTGCTTTCGCTCAGTAATATCAATCGATGTCGTCAGGACGCTCGTCTCGGCGCCCGAAAAAGCGCGCATCGACGTCTTGGTCGTCAGGAAGGTGCGCTCAGACCCGGAGATGTCGGTAATGCTTTCCTCGAAGCTGACGGAGGTTCTCTGGTCCTTGACGATGGACCGGTGAACCTGCCCGCTCAATTCCGACTTGTCGCTCCGCAGGACATCGCTCAGCAGCTTTCCCGTCAGAACGTCCGGAGTGGAATGGACGAAATCGGCAAAGTGGGCGTTCACGAAGACGATTCGACTGTCCTTATCGGCCGCGCTGACCAATGCCGGAATGGTATCGATCACCTGAACCAGAGCCTCTCGGCTGCTCCGAACCAATTCCTCCTGCGACCGCTCGCTGATGAGAAGCTGCTGCTCGAGAGCCTGGGCTCGGCCCTTGATCTGCTGTTGCTGTCGTTGCAGCTTGAGAAGATTGCGGGCGCGGGTGACAAATTCATAATGATCGACGGGCGACCGCAGGAAGTCCGTAGCGCCCGCTTCCAAGGCGCTGAGCCGGAACGCCCTGTCGTCATAGGCCGTGATAACGATAATCGGAACATCGATGCCATTGGTCGTGGTCCTGGCGCGCCTTGTGAACTCGGCGCCATCCATACCAGGCATGCGAAAGTCGGTGACGATAAGGTCGGGGGCATTGTCTTCGAGCCATTCGAGAGCCTCCAGCGGCGACCCAAAGGCGCATACGACTGCTCCGTCCTCGATCTTCTGAGCGAGTCGGGAATAGATGTTGCGGTTGGTGCCTTTGTCGTCGAGGATCAGAATAACTGCCATGTGTTGCCCCCCGGCATCCTTTGATCTGCCAGCTAGGTCTAAACTCAAGAGTTGCTGAGCTCGCTCAGGAATCGGCTGAGCCATTTGACCTTTTTCGCAGCTGCATTTCGCGGATCATGCGGCGTGTTCTAACGCAAGTGCCGTTTCTTCCCTTTCGTAAGACGATTTATTCGTTTGTAGATACGCCATATGATCTTGTTACTTTATTAAGAAGATCAACGGGCTGGTTGCAATGATTATGCTATAACCAGTGCCTTTACGTAAGGAATATATCCTGTTTCGCTGCGCTTCATACGAAATTGGTTAATTGGGTTCTTTAAGATTAGAGAATAAACACACGAGCGCTGGATTAATCGGGCCATTGTTGCCTGATCGTGACCGTTTGAGACAATCAGCATTAACCAAGTTGCTCGACAAATCTTCCTAGGTGCTATCCACGAAGCTGTTAAAGGACCATTATCCTTAAGGAAGGTCGCCTCTACCAGATGCGAACCGCTTACGACGAGATGACGCTCGTCGTGCTGATGAATTCTCTATGATGGAGAGCAGGATGTTGTCCCCGTTGGTCAAAGCCGCTGACCATGCCTTTTCCGACGTTCAAACGGTCACTGATTTCGAAATACCGACACCTGCCGCTCCGGCGCAGGCCCCCTCACCCGGCCCTGCGCAATCCGACCCGACCAGTCTCGCCCTACCTTACATAGACGTGAAGCTTGACTTTGCCCAAAAGGTTTATTGGGCAGCGATGCGTCCAAGCCAGCATCCGATGATCACGATGGAACTGCTGCGGGACATGATGTGCGTTCAGGAGTCCGTGCGCGCCATCATGGAAGAGGGAAACCGCGAACAGTGTCAGCACTTGGAGTACTTCGTCGCGGCATCTCAGACACCCGGCGTCTATAATTTTGGCGGGAACTTGGCTTACTTTGCCGACTGCATCCGACGCAAGGACTACGATGGCCTGCGAGAATACGCGTATGCCTGCATCCAGGTGGTTTATGGGAACGCGATGGCTTTTCATACACCGCTGATCACGATTGCTCTGGTGCAGGGCGATGCACTAGGCGGCGGCTTCGAATGCGCGCTTTCCTTTGATGTCCTTATCGCTGAGAAGAGTGCGAAGATGGGACTACCGGAGGTGCTGTTCAATCTGTTCCCCGGAATGGGAGCGTACAGCTTCCTGTCGCGCAAGATCGGCATGGCGGCTGCCGAGAAGCTCATTATGAGCGGAAAGGTTTATACCGCTGAGGAACTGCATCATCTTGGTGTTGTCGATGTTCTGGCTGAGGATGGTCAGGGGGACAATGCGGTTAAGGACTACATCGCTCGAAACAGGCGCAAGCATAATGCTCACAAGGCCATCTATCGCTCCAAGAGGCGCATCGATCCGCTGAAGTATGAGGAACTGCGGGATATCGTTGACATCTGGCTGGATGCCGCCATGAATCTGGATGAGCAGGATCTACGAAAGATGACGCGGCTTGTTGCGGCGCAGGAGCGCCGACTCCTCCGTCCCGGGTGTGAGGACCATCGATGAGGGGGCGAACCATTCAGCCGCCAAGAAGTCGGTTTAACGGAGGAGCCGTCACTCCCGCGGATGCTGCGCCTCCACGGCGTAGGTTGGACCGTCATTCTCGAGCGTCCTGATTTTTCCTCGACCAGATCGGCAGGGATCACAGTAGACGCAGCCGTTTGTTCAATGCATTGCGGGAAAGCTACCATCCCGTAATGCGACCGGCAGAATTGCCTTAAACGACAGGCTTCAAATCGCCGAGAACCGTCGGGATCAGTTCCGAGACGGTCGGGTGGATCGGCACCGCCCATTGCAGGGTCGGGTAATCCGCTCCGGCGTTCATCATGTCGAGAATGCCATGGATGGCTTCGTCGCCGCCGGTTCCGAGAATGGCCGCGCCAAGAATTTTTCGGGTCTCGGCATCGGCGACGATCTTCATGAAGCCCTTCGTCTCGTCCTTCTCGATCGCGCGCCCGACCCGCGTCATCGGGCGCTTGGAAACGAGAATCCTGCGGCCTGTTTTGCGCGCCTCCGTTTCTGTCATGCCGACACGGCCGAGTGGTGGATCGATGTAGAGCGCATAGCCCAACAGCCGTTCGCTCACGCGCCGCGATGCGCCGTCGAGCAGATTGGCGGCGACGATTTCGTAATCGTTGTAGGCCGTATGCGTGAAGGCGCCACGGCCATTGCAATCGCCCAAGGCCCAGATGCCCGGGACATTCGTTGCGAGGGTGTCGTCGACCTCGATAGTGCCTCGCGCATCGACCGCGACGCCGGCCTTGTCGAGGCCGAGATCGTCCGTGTTGGGGCGGCGCCCCACGGCAAGCAGCACATGCGAGCCGACCACGAGCGGATCACCGGAGGTGCAGTCCACATCGACCGCGATGCCATCCGCGTGCGGCTTGAACCCGATGCAGGTGGCGTTGGTGCGAACCGCGATTCCCTCGGCGGTCAGAATGTCGCGTATAGCCTCCGACACATCCTCGTCCTCGCGGGCAATCAGGCGCGGCCCTTTCTCGACCACGGTCACCTGCGCGTCGAAACGGCGATACATCTGGGCGAACTCGAGCCCGATATAGCTGCCGCCGACCACGACGAGATGCCGGGGAAGGATATCGAGCTGGAGGATCGAGGTGTTGGTGAGATAGGATACCGTGTCGACGCCCGGCATGTCGGGAACGCTCGCGCGGCCGCCCACATTGAGGAAGATCCGCGGCGCCTTCAGCAGTTCCTCACCGACGCGGATCGTATCCGGACCCTCGAAGCGGGCATGCCCTTCGATCACGGTCAAGCCATCCATCCCGCGCAGCCATGTCTCAATATTCCTGCGCGCATTGGTCGAAACGGTATCGGCCCGGGCTCTGGCCCGCTTCATGTCGACCGCGATGGGACTCGCGATGGAGACGCCGAAATCGGCTCCCCGGCGCGCGAGATGCGCCGCATAGGCGCTCGCTACCAGGGTCTTGGTCGGCATGCAGCCGGTGTTGACGCAGGTGCCTCCGAAGAGCTTGCGCTCGATAATGGCGACCTTCATTCCCGCGGCCGTCAGCCGCCCGGCCAGCGAAGGCCCTGCCTGTCCGGCTCCGACCACGATGGCATCGAAGTCTTTCGTCATGGCACTGCTCCCACGATCAAGGCCGCTCCCAGGATTGCAATGGCATCCTCGATCAGAGCGGCGGGACGATCCTTGCCGAAGGCGGCCGCGAGGCGCGCGCGGCCTTCCGCACCTCCGAGGGTCCCGAGAACTCCGCCGACGGCTCCGGCGACAAGCCCGCCGAGGAAGGAGCCGCTTTGCGCGGCGATCGCGCCGCCGCACAGGCCGCCGACGATGATCCGGGTTGCGAAGGGAAGCGTCGTCTTACGGCTGGGCGTGGTGGGAAGCTGATCGCCGATCAGCTCGCCGATGGCGAGAACCGTCATGATCCAGGGCGCGAAGCGGTAGCCCAGGAAGGCGAGCCAGGTTCCCTCGAGATTGATGAAGCCGAGAGAGGCCGCCCAGCTGATCGCGGCGGGAGCCGTCATCGCCCGCAAACCCGCAACCGCTCCGATCAGGAGTGCCAAGACATAGACGACCATCGCTCTCCCCTGCTGCTCGCTTGAGCTTGCATGGGCTGGATGCCTTTTACAATCCTATGCGGAAGAGCAGCGGGAACATGGGGGCACGAAAGGGAGGGCCGGGAAAGCACGCTCCCGCCCCACCGTGAATCATGCTGCAGAGGCTACGGGCCGACCTTCGGCCAGGTCGGCCAGCTGAGCCGCCACGATGCCCCAGCCTTCATGGAAGCCCATCTGCTCGTGCCGCTTCATGGCCTCGTCGCTCCAATGGCGCACGCGGGCAGTGTAGCGGGTGCCCGCGCCTTCCGGTTCGAAGGTGAAGACGGCGACCATGAAGGCTTCCTGCGGAATCCAATCCGGCCCGAAGGCGTCGGTCAGGACGATCCTGCGGCTGGGAACGACCTCCAGGAACACGCCCTCATGGGGCATGTCTGTACCGTCCGGTGAGCGCATCATCGTATAGGCCCGTCCGCCGGGACGAAGATCCCAATCGACCATCGGCGTGGTGTAGGGGCGCGGTGCCCACCATTCCCCGGCCCGTTCGGTCCAGACCTTGTAGACGGTTTCGGGCGAGGCATCGATCAGCCGCGTGATCGAGAGCTCATGGGCGGCGGTGTTCTGACCGGTCATCGTCTTCTCTCCCTCTTCCGATTTTTCGAGCTTAGGCCATGGCCGGCGCGTTCATGGCTTCCTGG
>Ga0182736_1001185_pt1 | contig 27844 bp, 27 predicted proteins | sample eDN5th30CKraftBY_FD_128882 | JGI IMG/M metagenome (GOLD analysis project Ga0182736, IMG submission 128882) | Enriched backyard soil microbial communities from Emeryville, California, USA - eDNA 5th pass 30_C Kraft BY (version 2) (version 2) | ecosystem: Environmental > Terrestrial > Soil >...
CTACGGCAACTCGCTGGAATGGGCGACCAGCTGCCCGCCGCCGCGGCACAACTTCACCGAGCTGCCCCGGATCCGTTCGGAGCGCCCGGCTTTCGAGCTGCACTACCCGCACATGATCGATCGACTGCGCTCGGAGGCGCACTTCGTGCCTGACACCGGGAGCACACAACCAAGGAGGAATCGATGAACGGTATCGTCGCCGGCGCTACCGGTGGCATAGTCGGTGGACTGGCCATCGCCGCGCTGGGAATGACCTACGGAGCGGTGAGCAACCGGGGGCTCTGGGCACTTCCCAATGCAATCGGCGGGATCATTCTGGGACCGAGACGCCACGACGCCAGATCGTTCGGCGTAGCCACGGTGGTCGGCGTGGCCCTGCATGTCATTCTGTCGGCCGTATTCGGCATCGTGATTGTTGTTGTGGTGCAAGAGTTCACTCACTCCTATATCGCAACCGGTGCGGTCGCCGGCCTGGCGCTCTGGCTCGTGAACTATGTCGGCATCGGAACCATCCACCGGGGTTCTGGTGAGGTCGCGAAGCTCAATCCGGTCCCGGTCGCACTCGGCCTTCACGTCCTGTTCGGATTGATTGCCGGCCTGGTCGCCGCCTCGATCCAGCCGGTGTGAGAACGGTCGGATGTGCCGGATCTACGACGTCGTCATCGTCGGATCGGGCGCGGCAGGCTACACCGCCGCGATCTACACCGCGCGTGCCCGGCTCGACACCGTGCTGATCGAGGGGACGTCACGCGGCGGTGCCCTGATGGCCACCTCCGTCGTTGAGAACTACCCCGGTGTACCCGACCCCACCACCGGACCACTACTGATGGAGCAGATGCGCGTGCAGGCCCAGCGGCTCGGCGCCCACCTGCAGAGCCAGCAAGTAGATGCCTTCACACTGGACGGTGACGTCAAAACGGTGGCCGCAGGCCAGAAGATCTGGCACGCCCGCACGGTGATCCTGGCCATGGGTTCGGCACCACGGGGCCTTGGTGACGTCCCGGGCGGGCAGGCGTTGCGCGGTCGAGGTATCACCGCCACCGCAAAGAGTGACGGGCTGGTGTTGCGCGACCACGATGTCGCGGTGGTCGGTGGAGGGGGCGCCGCCATGGAAGAGGCGCTCTTCGCGGCCGGGATGGCAAGGAATGTCACCCTCATCCACCGCCGCAACGAATTCCGCTCATCGGCGATCACGATAGCCCGTATCCGCGCGCACCACAGGATCACCGTGCTGACCGACACCGAGGTCACCGCCGTCCTTGGTGAACGGCGGGTCACCGGACTGCGGCTACGAGAGCTCAGTACCGGCGCCGAGCGGGAGCTGCCGGTTTCCGCTGTCGTCGTCGCGATCGGGCACGTCCCCCGATCTGAGCTCCTGACGGGCCGGCTCGATGTCGACGCGAGCGGGTACGTCCTGACCCGCGACGGCACCACCCACACCTCGGTCGACGGTGTCTTCGCCGCCGGCGACCTGGTCGACCGCCGCTACCGGCAGGCCGTCACCGCGGCCGCCAGCGGTTGCGCAGCGGCTCTCGACGCCGAACGGTGGCTGGCCCAACGCCGCTGAGAGCCAAGCCACGCGACTTCAGGCGATGCCGTAGTCGCGAATCTTGCGGTAGATAGTCGCTCGTGACATTCCCAGGGCGTGGGCCGCACCTTGTTTGTCGCCGCCGTTGTCCTGCAGGCTACGCACTATCGCGTCGCGCTCCATGGCCTCCAGTTGCGTCAGCTTCCGGCGGGTTACCGATCGGCATTCCGGCGGCAATGTATCGACGTTGATGGTGCCAGACCTTTGACGTGCCACGGTTTCGGCGAGAAGTCGACGTAGCTGAGCAACGTTTCCCGGCCAGGGAAGCCTACTGAGTTGGCGCATCGCATCCGGCGCCAGCACCACATCCGCACCGCGAGTGATCTCACGCAGCAGGAACGGCACCAGCTCCTCGAGGTCGTCTATCCGGTGGCGCAGCGCGGGGACGGTGACGGTTCGGGCGAACAGCGGCGCCAGTGGCTCGACCGGTTCCGAAGACGATGCGGAACTCTTGGTCGCCGCGATCCATCCCCGTTCCGCACGCGAGGCCAGCATCGATGCGATCGGTCCGAGCGTGTCCGGTTCGATGTCGTCCACGTCGGCTATCACCAAGGCGAAATCATCATCGCAGGATAATGCCGCCAGCTCGGCGACCAGACTCGCGGCTGTCGGAAACGTTTCGGAGCGCAGCACCCGAACGGTTCGGCCCGGCTTCACATGCTGCCCGACCGCTTGGGCCAGTCGTGCCCGACCGGATCCTTTCTCGCCCTCAACCATTACCCAATCTCGGTTGGTGCAGCATTGGCGCACTTGGTCGCAGCAACGCAGCCAGGCACTGTTGCGGCCTGCCAGGCCGGGGATGTACGTGGGCGACGAGTTGCCGGCGGCGGGCTTGTGCGAACCCGCCTCGGCGCAAAGAGCTACGTGGAAAACGACATTGGTGCGACCGCCGTGCATAGTCGACCGTTCGGCAATGGCGAGTTTCACGATGCGCCCGGTCGGCAGAACAACCAGCACCGTGGCCGAGAGCAAGGAGGTGTGCAGATCCAAGGCGTGTTCGACCAGCGCGGCCCGCTCGCTTCCGCTCAATACCCGACGCAGATAGGCGTTCATCAGCACCACGTCGCCGCCCAGGGCAAGCACACCGCTCGATGACCGCCTGGTCTGCGTCAGATATGCCTCCAGCAGGGCGGTCTCGGCCTCATGAGCCATGACCCTCAGGCGATCCTCAATGTGGTGAACGGCACTCGTGGCCAGCGCGAGCATCAGTGGATCAGACTGGCCGGCCAGACAACTCAGATTGACGGCACCGACCACCCGGCGCGTTACCGGATCGCGGATCGGTACCCCGGCACACGCGAAATCATTGAACATCGCAACGTAATGTTCACCGCCGCCGACGAAGGCAGGCTTTCCTGTCTCCAGCGCTGTGCCGATTCCGTTGGTGCCCGCCACCTCTTCGGCCAAGCTATAGCCCGGCGCGAGGCTGATCCTGTCCAATGCGTCGAGAATGGAGACTACTGGGGCCTTTCGTTCGAGCACCACACCGTCGGTCGACGTCAGGATGACTCCGACCGCTTCCGCGGCCAAATCTTCGGTGACGCGCTGCAAGATCGGCGCGGCCGCACGCGCCAACCGCGAATCCGTGTGGGGTGGGCGTACGAAGGGCAGTTCAACCCGGTCCGGGTCCACCTGGAGGACCTGCGAGCGCCGCCAGGAGTCCAACACGCCCGGCCGCAGGATCGTCTCACCGACCGGTACCTCGGGGTCAGCAGACGCTACGGGCCGGAATCTTTCCCTGGCCCGCTCGAATTCGGCCGCGCCAACTGCCTGCGAACCCATCCTCCAACTATCTGGACACCGGTCCACCGTTGCAACGTCGGCCGCCAGCCCTCGCCCGCCGCGCTGAGACGCGTGGCCCCTACTTTCAGATGTTGAATTTCCCCGAACTGCCAACTGTACGCCCGCGCTGCGGGCGGCGTTCAGAAAAGGCCGATATCCCGCCGACACCGAGAAGCACGATGCTCACCCAGCCGAAATCGGCCGTCCGGGCCGTCTCATCTTGAGACGTTTTCGCACCTCATGTTGAGACGCTCACCCCCCGCGCGCGGAGATCTCATAGACCGCAGGAACAAGACCTGTCGAGGCAAGGAAGATCACCATGAGCGGACGGAAGATCAACACGACCGACGCTGACGTCATCGGATCGGCCGAAAGAAATGGGCCACCCGGCCCGAACGGCCACGACCCGCGTGCAGCAACAGCCCCGGTGGGAGGCAATCGGCCTGCCGAGACCTCCGTGCCGGCCCGGGTCTCCGCCACCCCCGGAGCTGTGGCCTGGGTGCTCGATGGGACTGAAGCTCGGCGTCCCGACGTGATCCGCCCACCTGGACGCGGTGAACACGGCGGGTCGGGCGACACCGGCGTCGGACACGCCGATCCGCGTGCCGTCCTACTCGCCACGAAACTGCACGTCTCGACGATCGGCAGCCAGCTCGTCCACCGGGCTGCGTTGTTGGATGCATTGTCGGCGGGACTTGACCGCAGACTGACGCTGCTGAGTGCGCCCGCGGGCTGGGGCAAGACGACATTGTTGGCGCAGTGGGTGCTTGCCGGTAACGCCGGCCGCCGGTTCAGCTGGCTATCGCTCGATACGTCCGACAACGACCCGGTGTGGTTTTGGATGTATGCCATAGCCGCCCTGCAAGAGCTCAATCCCGGGGTGGGCAATCGCGCGTTCGAACTGCTGCAGATGGGGGCGGACCCGCTGCGGGTCGTTCTGCCCAACCTGCTCAACGAACTGGCTGCCCTGCAGTACCCGTTGGTGCTCATCCTCGACGACTACCACCTGGTGGCAAGTAGAGCAGTCCATGAACAGATGGCCTTCGTCATCAACCGGATGCCGACCAATCTTCACGTGGTGATGGCCACCCGCTCAGACCCGGCGCTGCCGTTAGCTCGGCTCCGGGCCGAAGGCGATCTGATGGAGATTCGAACCGACGATCTACGTTTCGAGGGCACTGAAGCCGACCACCTACTCAACCAAGTCCTCGGACTGGGGTTGACCGACGACCACGTCCAACTGTTGTGCCGCCGCACCGAGGGCTGGGCCGCCGGCCTGCATCTCGCCGCCCTGTCACTGGTGGGTCGCAGTGATTCCGCAGCGTTCATCACTACGTTCGCGGGCGACAACCGTCATATCGTCGACTACCTGATGGCCGAAGTACTCGAGGGTCAGCCACCACATCTACGCAGCTTCTTGCTGCGCACCGCGCTGCTGCACAGGCTCAGCGGGGACCTGTGCGACGCAGTCCTGGAAACCACCGGCTCGGCCGCGGTCTTGAACCAGATCGAGCGCGAGAACCTCTTCGTGGTGCCGTTGGATTCCTCCCGTCACTGGTATCGCTATCACCAACTGTTCGGTGAGTTGCTTCGCGCCGAATTGCACCGCATCGCACCAGATCTCGTGCCGGAGCTGCACCGGCGGGCAGCGATCTGGTTTGAAGAACAAGGCCTGGTCGATGAAGCGGTGCGTCACCTCGTTGCTGCCGGCGACATCGCACACAGTGCCGATCTCATCGCCGCGGATTGGGCCGGGGAATTCAACGCAGGTGGGGTTTCCACCGTCAGCCGCTATCTCGGCCTACTCCCCCAGGAGACGGTCTCGCGCGATCCGCGGCTCACCGTGGCCCGCATCTGGATCGCGCTGCATCTGGGCCGACTTGACGACGCTGCCGACGGAATCGAAACCCTCCACACCGCGGTGGCGGCGGAGGGTAGCCCCACCCTCGCCGCCGAAATCGCCGTCTTGCGCGCAGTTCACTCGTTCAAGACCGGTGACCTGGCCTCGGCCCTTGAAACCTCTCGCCACGCGATCACCCTTGATCTGGGCGACACGCCGCCCGGGCGATCAAGCGCCTACTGCGTCTACGGGTCCGCACTGTATTTTTCCGGCTGCACCGACGAAGCCCAAGCAGCCTTCCATCGGTCCGTGCAGCTGGCTACCAAAGCCGACGACCGACGGGCCCGCACCTGCGCCCTGGGCTACCTGGCGATGATCTCAGCCGAACAACAACAGCTCACCGAGGCCGAGAATCACATCCGCCGGGCATCGGGCAGCTCCGCCGGCCTCACCGACGCAGAACACCTCATCGATGCGATGGTCTCCCTTGCCACCGCTACCCTGCTGGACCGGCGCGGTCAGAGCGCGGCGGCCTTGGCCGCCGCCGATATCGCCGCCACCGCAGCCCGGCAAGGTGGCGCAGTCCTCGAGATAACCAAGGCACTGCACATCAAAGCCCGAATCCTCGAACACCTCGGCGACAACCTCACAGCCGAAGCCACTCGCGACGAAATCGATGCGCTGATGCGCAATCTCTCGGCAGCCGCTCTGAGTTCAACAGCGCTCACATCAGCCCGTTGCGGCTCGAGTCTGCCGGCGACATCGCGCCGACAAAACTGCATACCCGGCGAAGAACTCACCCCCAAGGAACTCGAAGTTCTCCGCCTGCTGGCCACCCGCCTGTCACGACGCGAAATCGGCGAGCGGCTTTATGTCTCCCTCAACACCGTGAAATCGCACCAACGCGCCGTCTACCGCAAACTCCGGGCCGAGAACCGCAGCACGGCGGTCAGCCGGGCTCGAGAACTCGGTCTGCTGTAGTCCGTGCGCCCCGAGAGCGCCGTCACCGGTCCCGATATCACCCGGGCGAATGGCGGACCGGGGTGATGCCGGCTCACCCCCTGCCACGGCAGCCTCAGTGAAAAGCGGATCGGCGATCGGGATTAAGCCCCGTGCGGCCGTTATCCGAGAGACCGGGAAGGAACCGAAGATGAGAAACGCGCTGGCCTCATCGGTAATACCTGGTGGTTCAAGCAGTTCCTCGTCAGTGGATCCGTCCACCGGAACCGAGCCCCGGGCCGTGTCGGATCCGGAGATGGCCTGGCTTCTCGTGGATGCGGCCGCGTCGTGTCTGACCGGCGATGAGCGCACTGAGTTCTTCGTCGAATTGGGCAGCGGAGAAAGCTATCTCGCGATCGAGCACATACTCACCGCCGTCGTTTCAAGTCGGACGAGATTGCCCGTGGCGGTACTCTCGGCGCTGACAACCTGGCTGCACGGCTATTCCGGTAGCCCGGCCGGAGTGCAGCTGCGCAAGATGTATGCCGACATACGTCTGCAGCAGTTCCAGGTGATCAACGGCGACGCTCCCGCCGAGGAGAATCCGTCGCGCTCTCACAGGGGCAGATCGAACACATTCGGTATCGCTCGCCGCAGCCTTCGCCAGCGGAGGTGGAGGCGAGCATGATCCGACACGACAACCCTCGCCCCTCGATAGTGATCGTCGGTAGCGGGTTCGCGGGCTTCGAATGCGCGCGACGGCTCACCGCATTGTTGCGCCGCCATAAATCATCGGCCACCGTCACGCTCATCTCACCGGTGGACTATCTGCTCTACACACCGCTGTTGCCCGAAGTCGCCGGAGGGTCGGTCGACCCACGGTTCGTGACGATTCCCTTGACCGACAACCTGCCCGGAGTGAGGTTGATCCGCGGCTACGTCGATCGGGTCGACTTTTCGCAGCGGACGCTGCGGTTCCGCGACCAGGAAAACGCCAGCCAGGAGCTGGCGTGGGATCGGCTGGTGCTCACGCCAGGCTCGATCACTCGCCGCTTCGACATTCCCGGCCTCGCCGAGCATGCCCGCGGCCTGAAATCCATCGCCGGAGCCCTATATCTGCGCGACCACATCCTCGAACAGTTCGAGCTGGCCCGCGCCGACCACGATCCGCTACGCGCACAGGCCCGGAAAACCGTTGTGGTCGTGGGGGCGTCGTACTCGGGAACTGAGCTGATCGCCCAGCTGTGTGCGATGGCCGAGGCGGCCGGGCGCAAGTTCGGATTTCGTCACGGTGAAATCCAGTTGATCCTGGTTGAACGGTCCGGCCGGATGATGCCCGAGATCGGGCAGAAGCTCGCGGCCAAGGCCCAGTCCGTATTGCTCGGCCGCGGTGTGCGGATAATGACGGGTACCACCCTCACCGAGGTCGGGCCCGATTACGTGATCCTCGCCGACGGCACCCGAATCGGCACACACACCGTCGCCTGGTTGACCGGGGTCGTGGCCAGCCCGCTGATCGCGACTCTGGGCCTGCCGACCGAGAACGGTCGCCTCACGGTTGGCGCCGACCTCAGCGTTCCCGACATGCCGGGCGTATTCGCCGGCGGTGACGCGGCGGCAGTCGACGACGTCACCGCGCCGGGGCGCATCACCCCGCCCACCGCCCAACACGCCACCCGCCAGGGCAAAACCCTGGCCGTCAATGTCGCCGCCAGCCTCGGTCACGGGACCTCACGCAACTACCGGCATCGTGACCTGGGCACCGTTGTCGACCTAGGCCCGGGTTTCGCGGTGGCCAATCCGCTCAACATCCACCTGTCGGGTCTATTGGCCAAGCTCGTCACGCGCGCCTACCACCTCTATGCGATACCCAGCGCCGCGAACCGCCTGGCCGTGCTCATCGCCTACCTGACCGAGCTGTTGTTCGCACGTCCGCTGGTTTCGCTGGGTGTGGCCCCGTCGTCTATCGCACGCTTTTCGGCCAGCGAGGAGTTCTCCGGCCCGAATGACAGCGCCGCCCGCTGACCCGCTGAGTTATCACCCGGGTGAATGGTGTTGGCGGGTGATGACAGTCACCGGGCGTCCGGGTCACGCTCATTAGACGATCACGAGTCGGCCGATCACCAGGTCAGATCGTCCGTAAATCGCAACGGGAGAAGGGGAATCGTCGATGGACCCGGAACTCAGCGGCACTTCGCACCATGGTGGCAGGGTTGAACCACCGCATTTGAGGCTTGTCGCCATGAGTGATCAGCCCAGCTCCCGACGCCGACGTATGACGCCGCGGGAGCGGCACCTACTCGCCGCCGGGTACGGGCCGGTCATCGTTATCGCCGCTGTGCGGATCGCCGCCCGGATCAGACAGGGGCGTCGGCAGCGGCAGAAGGCGGCGACCGCATGAGGCAAAACTCCGCTCTGGCCGCGTTGTCCGAGGCCGGCGTCTCGGTCTGGCTGGACGACCTGTCCCGTAACCGCTTGGTGTCCGGCAACCTGCAGCACCTGATCGACACCAGAAGCGTCGTCGGCGTCACCACCAACCCCTCGATCTTCCAACGCGCGATCTCACGCGGCGACGACTACAACCGGCAGGTCGCCATCCTGATTCACCAGGGCGCCGACGCCGAAACGGCGATCCGCACCCTCGTCACTGACGACGTTCGGCAAGCCTGCGACGTCCTACACCCGCAATGGGCTGCCTCCGGCGGCGTGGACGGGCGCGTTTCCATCGAGGTCGATCCGCGGCTTGCCCACGACGCCGACAAGACGGTCTCGCAAGCCGTCGAACTGTGGAAGATCGTCGACCGCCCCAATCTGTTCATCAAAATCCCCGCCACCCCGGCCGGTTTGTCGGCCATCACGGCCACAGTGGCCCAGGGCATCTCGGTGAACGTGACGCTCATCTTCTCCGCTGAGCGCCACCGCCAAGTGATGGACGCTTACTTGGCCGGTTTGGAAGGCGCGCAAGCAGCCGGCCACGACCTCACCCAAATCCATTCCGTGGCCTCCCTGTTCGTGTCCCGCGTGGACACCGAGATCGACTGGCGGCTGGAAGCCATCGGTACCCAGGACGCATTGGCTCTACGCGGACAGGCAGGAATCGCCAACGCCCGGCTCGTTTACGCGGCCTTCCAACAGGTGTTCCAGAACGGACAGCGCTACGCCGCACTGAGCTACGGCGGCGCCAACGCGCAGCGCCCGCTATGGGCATCCACCGGTGTGAAGAATCCCGCCTATCCGGACACCAAGTACGTCACCGCGCTGGTCGCACCCCAAACCGTCAGCACCATCCCGGAAAACACCCTGGAAGCTCTCGCTGATCACGGAGTGATCAACGGCGACACCATCAGTGGGACGGCTGCCGCCGCCCAGACGGTGCTGGACGACATCAGTGCCGTCGGCGTCGATGTCGACGACGTCTTCCGCCTGCTCGAGCACGACGGCGTCGCGAACTTCGAAGCAGCCTGGCGAAAGTTGCTCGACTGCTACCCCGGCCCCGCACATACACTGTCAGAAGGAACTTGCGATGACTGAGCGCAACGACGAGCGTGCATCGATGACATTCGTTGCGCAGCTGGCCACGCAGCTGCGGGCCGACGCGATCCGCTGTAGCACTCGCGCCGGTTCCGGACACCCCACCTCGAGCATGTCCGCCGCCGATCTGATGGCCGTGTTGCTCGCACGTCATCTGCGCTACCTGTGGGATTGGCCGGGCCATCCGGACAACGACCATTTCATCTTGTCCAAAGGGCACGCGTCGCCACTGTTGTACGCCGCGTTCAAGGCCGCGGGCGCGATCACCGACACCGAATTGATGTCGGGCTACCGCCGGTTCGGCTCTCGCCTACAGGGCCATCCGACGCCGGTGCTGCCGTGGGTCGATGTCGCCAGCGGTTCGCTGGGGCAGGGAATCGGTAACGGTGTCGGCGTTGCGCTCGCCGGAAAATTCCTCGACAAAACGCCATTTCACGTGTGGGTGTTGTGCGGCGACAGCGAGACCGCCGAGGGATCGGTCTGGGAGGCACTCGACAAGGCCGGCCATTACGCGCTGGCGAACTTCACCGTCATCGTCGATGTCAACCGGCTCGGTCAACGCGGACCGACGGAACTGGGCTGGGATCTGGAGAGTTACGCGAGACGTGTCGAGGCCTTCGGCGCCAAGGCCATCAGCATCGACGGGCACAACCTGGACGAGATCGACCGTGCGCTCACAACCGCGCGCGAGTCGAAAACAGCGCCTACCGTCATCCTCGCCCGGACCATCAAGGGACGCGGATTCGGTGAAGTCGAAGATCGCGAAGGCTGGCACGGAAAGGCGCTCCCCGCCGAAATGGCGCAACGTGCCCTGGCTGAACTCGGCCACGTCTCGGATTTGACTGTCACCGGGATCAAGCCCGCACCGCGTGAGCGCGCCACCCCGGTAGGGCGCAGCAAACATGCACCACAGCTGCCGCACTACACACCGGGAGACAAGGTCGCCACCCGAGCCGCCTACGGGGCGGCGCTGGTGGCATTGGGTGCAGCCAACCCCCGGATCGTCGCCATGGACGGCGAGGTCAGCAATTCGACTGGTGCCGCCGAATTCGCCCACGCCTTTCCCGACCGTTATTTCGAAATGTTCATAGCGGAGCAACAGCTCGTCGCATCCGCTGTTGGGCTCAGTGTCCAGCAGTACATTCCGTTCGCCTCGACGTTCGCCGCCTTCTTCACCCGTGCCCATGACTTCATCCGCATGGCCGCTGTGTCGCGGGCGAACATCTGTCTGGCCGGATCCCACGCCGGTGTCGAAATCGGTGAAGACGGACCGTCCCAGATGGCACTGGAGGACCTCGCGATGATGCGGTCTATCCACGATGCGACCGTGCTCTACCCCAGCGACGCGACAAGCACCGCCGCACTGGTCCACGCGATGGCCGAAGGCCAGGGCATCCGCTACCTGAGAACCACCCGCGGCGCCTACCCCGTCCTCTACGGGCCCGGCACAACGTTCACCATCGGCGGTTCCCAGACGCTGCGTTCCACCGATAACGACCAGGTGACGCTGATCGGGGCCGGTGTCACCGTCCACCAGTGCCTGGCCGCCGCGGAGGCGCTGGAACGCGAGGGAATCGCTGCTCGCGTCATCGACATGTACTCCGTCAAGCCGATCGATCGCCCCGGGCTCGCCGACGCTGTCAGTCGTACTCGCGGACGGCTCGTCGTCGCCGAAGACCATCACCCCGAGGGAGGTCTGGGCTCGGCCGTACTCGAAGCCCTTAGCGGCGAGGTGTCGTTTCCACTTCACCTGGAGCACTTGGCGGTTCGGATCATGCCCGGATCGGGAACACCTGCTGAACTGCTCGCGAAAGCCGGGATCGACGGGCCGAGTATCGAACGCGCCGTCCGCCGCCTACTGAGCGACACCGATGCACCGTCGCTCGGTCAGGAAGCGGCGCCGGACACCGGGGCCCGCTGCTGAGGGAGGCCCACACCGGATCAACGAATCCATCCCACGGATCGTCCACCTAACGGAGCATCAATGAGTGTAGTCAACAAGGGATTTCACGGACGTCGAACCGAGACGGTCGTCGAGTTGCCTCCCGGTCAACATTTGACGACGGACTTTCCCGTCCTGCAGACCGGGCCGACGCCGCACATCGACGTCGAGCGCTGGCGATTGACCATCCGCGACGAGCACGGCGCTGTCCACAAATGGACATGGGCCCAGTTCAATGAGCTGCCGAGCCGGCCGATCACGGTCGACATCCACTGCGTCACCAAGTGGTCCAAGTTGAATACCCGGTGGAGAGGTGTTTCGCTGGACACTGTTCTTGAATCAGTCGGTACAGCAGCGGAATTCGCGTTGGTCCGCTGCTATGGTGGATACACCACCAATATTCCGGTTCGCGATCTTCGCGGCGAGCGGGCCTGGATCGTCTACGAGTACGACGGCATGCCGCTCAGCGCGATTCACGGTGGCCCGGCACGGCTGCTAGTGCCACATCTTTACTTCTGGAAGTCCGCGAAATGGGTGAGGTCCATCGAATTGCGGGCCGATGACGATCCCGGCTTCTGGGAGAGCCTGGGTTATCACAACTACGGCGACCCGTGGCGAGAGCAACGCTACGTCGGGGATTGAAGCGATTGTGGATATCGCTTCGAAACCGAGGCTGCATTGGCAAGTCGCGCAGGTACTGGACGTTCGGCCCGAGACCGCTTCCGCGAGCACCCTCGGATTGGCTGTGCCGGGCTGGGCCGGTCACCTGGCCGGGCAGCACATTGACCTCAAGCTGACCGCCGAGGACGGATACAGCGCACAGCGCAGCTACTCATTGAGCAAACCGCCGGATGGTGAGCGCATCGAGCTGACCATCCAACAGATCCCCGACGGGGAAGTCTCGCCCTACCTGACCGGACTCACCGCCGGCGACGAGATCGAACTTCGCGGACCGATCGGCGGCTGGTTCGTCTGGCGACCGGGCGAGGCGACCCGGGTTCTGCTCGTCGGCGGCGGATCAGGAATCGTGCCGTTGATGGCCATGCTGCGCCAGCGGACCGCCGCAGGCGCAGCGCGCTTTCGCCTGGTGTATTCGGTGCGCAGTCCGGCCGACGTCTACTACGGCCAGGAGTTGGACCGGCTTGAGCGGGAATGCGATTGGTTACAGGTGGTGCGGGTCTTCACCCGCACGGGCCCGCCGCACACCGCACGACCCCCGGGGCGAATCGAGTCCAGTGACCTCTCGTCGCCGGGGTGGGGGCCCGCCGACGGGGTCAGCACTTATGTCTGCGGACCAACCGGGTTCGTGGAATCGGTAACGACCTTGCTGATCAAGCAGGGGCATCAGCCCTCAGCTATCCGGACGGAGCGGTTCGGGCCCAGCACTGAGTCCAGAAACGAGGATCGATGACGCAACCGACGCATACCGACGGCAACGCCGCTGCCGGCGCCTTCGCAACGGCACTGGGCTTCGATGTCACCACCGCAATGCTGACGTGCGCGAAATGTGGCCGCATCGGGGCCTTTGCCCAGAGCCACGTCTATCACCGCGCCCCGGGCATCGTGGTGCGCTGTCCGAATTGTGAAGCCGTCCTGGCCAGGCTGGTGCAGACGCCCACCGACGTCTGGCTCGATCTCCGCGGCTCCCAGTCCTGGCGTTTCCCGGTCGCGGATCGGTAAACACGCCGCACATCGACCGGTTTGCGGGCGGCGAGGCCTAGTTCTGCGACGCCTGACCGGCGCAGCATGGGCTGGACCCGACGGGTCCGGCAGCGGCGCCGACCGACTTCAAGCGGTCCGGCTGCTCATTGCCGTGCGCCCGCTCTTCACCGGTGTCGGGGTTAGTGGCCATCAGCCACAGCGCAGCCAGAACGAAGAACCCGGCATACACCGCTCCGCCTAACAACGTCATGATCTGACTCCCTTGAGATACGTTATTAGCCAGTCTGCCTAATCGCGGCGGCGTTTGCAGCTCCCCACGCCGGAATGTGGGGCGTTTCATGCCGCCACCGGCCTCGTGACCTGTACCGCGTTAGGGCGTCTGGGCAGTGCGTTTGGATCACCGGCGGGACGGTGCGATACGCTGTCGAGGCTTCACACGGGGTGTGGCGCAGCTTGGTAGCGTGCTTCGTTCGGGACGAAGAGGTCGTGGGTTCGAATCCCGCCACCCCGACTCAGGTTGTTTCAGATCATCGGCCCTGACCAGCAAGTCCGGTCAGGGCCATTGTCTGCCTCGGCCACCGGTTGGTCCGCGAGGGGTTTCAGCGCCTTTCGGCGAGTAGGTTCTGAGAGAATCAAATCCAAGAGCTCAACGCCGCATTCAACGAAAGCCGTCATGTCCGAGGATCAGAACACAGACGTTCCACCGAATCACCTCTCCATCGATCCGCGCAGCCCCTTCTATAACGAAGAGGTGCTCCGCCGCGACGTGGGTATTCGCTTCAATGGCGTCGAGAGAACCAATGTGCACGAATACGACGTGGCCGAGGGTTGGGTGCGTGTGGAAGTGCCTACCGCCAAGGATCGCCGTGGAAATCCGATGGTCGTTAAGCTCAGCGGCACGGTTGAACCGTACTTCCGCCTAGCTGACTAGCGGACGCCCTTGGGTTACCGGCACGGTTTCGGGGCTCGTCAGAGCGTGCCGAGTCTTTGCCGGGGTATCTAGCGCCGGCCGGGTCCAACCGGCCCGGGTCCAACCGGGCCGGGTCCAACCGGGCCGGGTCCAACCGGGCCCACAACGCCGCCGGGTCCGGCCGGTCCACCGACGCCGACGCCGATAGGTCCGGCGGGTCCGATGATCGGATGCGGTTCGACGCCCCCGGGCTCGCATTGGTTCGTCTCTGTGTTGAAGTACATGCCGTAGCCGCAACCATCGGCAGGATCAGCGCGGCTGATGGCGGGGGACGCCAGTCCGATCAGCGATACGGATGTCGCGGCAAGGACAGACACGGCCATCGTGGACCGGTGCAGCAGCAATCGGCTCATTGCCGTCCCATTTCTGTTGTCATCTGATCACTCATGGGTGTTGTCGTCCACCATAGGCGCGCGTAACCGGATCTACCGCCGCCTCACTCGAATAGGCCCGTCCGGGCGGTGGCGCGCGGGTATCGCCCTGGCGGGCATCCGCGGCGTCGTGCCGCGCTCGACTCACTTCAAGATCTGCAGTCGCCACTCGCGCAGCAGCGGCTCGACCATCATGAAGTAGGTGGTGTTGTCGTCGTCTTCGGGTCCGCCCATCAGGATCCCCGCGGCGCTGACGGTACCGTCCGGGTTCGTCACGAAACCCGGGCTACCGCTGTCGCCTTCGATACTGAACAGGTTGGTCACCACCACGTTGCCCGCGACCTCGGTGACGACGCCGCACGTCTCGCCGGTCTGCGAACCCACCTTGCAGAACGGCATGCCGACCTGGATCTGGTCGGGGCGCAGCACATCTCGGATGCGGTAGCGCCCGTCGACGCCGCCGCTGGGCGGAGGGGTTCCCGGGGCCAATCGGATGATGGCCGCATCGCGGTCGTCGCCGTTGTTCTCGCTGGCGAAGATGCGGCCCAGTGGAGCCGCACCGGCGTCGGTCCATTCCGCATTGTCACCGGCGTCGCAATGCCCGCTGGTCAACAGGTAGTAGTCGCCGAAGCGGTCTTGGACGGCGAACCCGGCAGTGCAGACGCTGTTGTCGTCGCCGACCTCCATGCCGGCCGTCGGGTTGGCCGGTGCCGGGCCGGCGAAGACCAGCCCCGCCACCGCGAGCACGGCCGTGACCAGGCTCGATGTCCATCCGTAGCGCGGCCGTGCACCCACCCGGCGAGGGTATCCGAACGCACGAACGTGAGCTAGGAGTCCCTGCGAGCTTCTCTGAAAGGTCATCATCGGGCTGGGCGAGACATCGTGATGTCGCCCGCGACGACACCGTCCTACCCTGGCGTTGTGATGGAAGTACTGCCGTGGGTGGTTCCGATCGTCGCGATCCTCATCATCGTGACGATCCTGATCGCGCTCTCGGCGCATTTCAACCACGATTGAGCAGCACGTGGTCCCAGCTACGTCGATGCGGGAAGCCACCGCACCGATGCGGGGAACCCGTCGTCGCGTCGACCGCCAGGTCTCGCGGATCCGGGTCACCCAGCAGCGCGTAGTCCGCGATCGGCGCCGACGCCATCGGCGGCTAGAGGCGTTCCTTGACCGCCGCCGACAGCCTGGACCCGTCGGCCTTGCCCGCCGCGATCGCGGTGGCGGCCTTCATCACCAGACCCATGTGCTTCATGTGCGGGCGCTCGCCGATCTGCTCGGCCACCTGCGCCAGCGCGGTGTCGACGACGTCGGCCAGTTCGGCCTCGCTGAGTGGTTCCGGCAGGTATCCGGCGATGATCCGGGCCTCGGCATGTTCTTCGGCGGCGAGCTCACCACGGCCGTTCTCGGTGTAGATCGCCGCGGACTCCGCACGCTTGCGGGCCTCGCGATTCAGCACCTTGAGCACTTCGTCGTCGGTCAGCTCGCGGGCCTGCTTGCCGGAGACCTCTTCGGACTGGATCGCGGCCAGCAGCATCCGCAGCGTCGCGGTGCGCAGCTTGTCCTGCGCCTTCATCGCTTCGGTCAGGTCCGCCCTCAACTGCGATTTAAGTTCCGCCATGCCGCATAACGCTACGCTCAGCCACATGGTGAATCCGCCTAGCGGCTACCCCGGCCCTGGTCTCCCCCCGCCCGGCTACGGGCCGCCCCCGCCGGGTTACGGGCCCCCACCCGGGTATGGGCCACCCCCGCCCGGTTACGGTCCACCACCCGGCTACGGGCCCCCGCCTCCGGGTTACGGGCCCCCACCCGGTTACGGGCCCCCACCCGGTTACGGGCCGCCACCCGGTTACGGGCCGTTTCCGGGTTACGGCCCGCCGCCGGGATACCCGCAGCCTGAGCTCAAACCCGGCGTGATCCCGCTGCGTCCGCTCAGCCTGACCGACATCTACAACGGTGCGGTCGGCTACGTCCGCGCCAACCCGACGGTCGTGCTCGGGCTGACCGCCATCGTCGTGGTGGCCACCCAGATCATCAGCGGAGTCGCGCTGGTCGGCCTGCTGACCGCGGTCGGGCCGACGCATTCCGGGCGGTCGGCCACCGAGATCTCCGGGGGTGACGTCGCGGCGTGGATGATCGCGTTCGCCGGCGCCGGCATCGCGACAGCCCTGGGCACCATCGTGCTGACCGGGATGCTGACCGCCGTCGTCGGGCGCTCGGTGTTCGGCTCGCCGATCACCGTCGGCGAAGCCTGGGCGATCGTCCGTACCCGTTTCGCGGCGTTGATCGGCCTGACCGCACTGGTGGGGCTGGCGGCAGCGGTGCTGTGCGGCTTCGCCGCGTTCGTCATCGCGGTCGCCGCCGGAGCCGGGGGTATGAGAGCCGCCGTGCTGGTCGGGCTGCCGCTGGCACTGGCCTTGATCGCGGTGTTGGGTTACGGCTACGCGGTATTGGTGTTCGCACCGACGGTGATCGTGCTGGAACGGCAACCGGTGTTCGAGGCGATGCGCCGATCGTTCGCCCTGGTACGCAACAGTTTCTGGCGAGTGCTGGGCATCATGGTGCTGACCGCGCTGATCGCCTCCCTGGTCAGCAGCGCGGTGGCGTTCCCGTTCAACATCATCGGGATGGCCGTCACCCACGGCGCGGACGCCCTGACCGGCACGGCACAGCTGGGCCTGTTCTCCCGGATAGGTGCGACGATCGGCCAGATCATCGTGCTGCCCTTCAGCGCAGGTGTGGCGGTGCTGCTGTACACCGACCGCCGCATCCGCGCCGAGGCGTTCGACCTGGTGCTGCGGACGGGCGTCACGAGCGGGCCCTACGGCGGCGGCTCGACCGATCACCTGTGGCTGACCCGGCCGCCGGGGTGAGGACACCGGGTGCCCACCGTCGACATCGACCGCGAAGCCGCCCGCGAGGCCGCCGAACGTGAGCTGAGCAAACCGATCTACCCGCGGCCGTCGCCCAAACAGCAGTTCATCGATTTCATCGAGACACTGATCCGGCGGCTGATACTCAAGGGCGCGGAGCTGCCGGGCGGGTGGTTCACCATCAGTGTGCTGCTGATCGTGCTCGTCGCTGCGGCCGTGGCCGCCGTCCACGTCGGCCGGCGGATGCTGCGCGACGGCGAGGGCGGCCGGCCGTTGTTCGGCACGACGCAGCTCAGCGCCGCCGAACACCGCGCGACCGCGGAGCGCTGCGCCGCGTCGGGGGAATGGGTCGAGGCGATCCGGCACCGGCTGCGGGCGGTGGCCCGCGAACTCGAGGAGACCGGGATGCTGCACCCCGCCCCGGGGCGCACCGCCACCGAACTGGCCCGCGACGCCGGCGCGGTGCTGCCCGACCTGGCGGGCGGATTGCTGCGGGCCGCCGAGACGTTCAACGACGTCAGCTACGGCGAGGTGCCGGCCACCCCGCAGCGGTACCGGATCGTGGCCGAACTGGATGAGCAGATGCGCTCCTCGACGCAGCGGCGGCAGTACCGGTGACGGCCACCCGACGCACGTGGCTGTGGGGGGCGCTGGCTGTTGCTGTGATCGTGGTGATTTCGGCGGTCGGCGTCTACCTGACCGGTACCCGGCCGGGTGGCCGGATGGATCCGAAAGCCACCGGAACGGCAGGCGCACACGCGGTGGTGACGCTGTTGCGCGACCGTGGCGTCGAGGTGGTGGTCGCCGACACCGTTGATGACGCCGCCCGCGCGGCGCGACCCGACGCCCTGGTGCTGGTGGCCGAGACCCACCGGATCGTCGGCGCAGATCTGTTGAACCGGCTGGCCGATCTTCCCGGCGACCTGCTGCTGGTAGCGCCGGACGCCCGGGCGCGCACCGCCCTGGCCCCCGGCATTCGGTCCGGCCCGGCTCGTACGTTCACCCGCCGACCCGATTGCAGCCTGCGCGAGGCCGACCGAGCCGGAACTGTCGACCTGGGCACCACGGCGACTTACCGTGCGGTTCACGACAACTCGATCGTCAGCTGCTATGACGGTGCGCTGGTCCGCTATCGCAAGGACGCTCGGACCATCACGGTGGTCGGCAGCGCGTCCTTCATGACGAACGGCGATTTGGCCCGCGAAGGCAACGCCGCGCTGGCGATGAACCTGGCCGGTTCGCGGGCGCGCCTGATCTGGTATGCGCCGCAGCACATCGAGGGCGGAAGGCCGGGCAGCGCAACACTTCTCGAGCTGGTTCCGAAGAATGTGACGTGGCTGTTCTGGCAGCTGTGTGTGGCGCTGGCGCTGGCCGCGCTGTGGAAAGGGCGCCGGCTCGGCCCATTGGTCGCCGAGCGCATGCCGGTGGTGGTGCGCGCATCGGAGACCGTCGAGGGCCTCGGCCGGCTCTACCGGTCCCACCGGGCCCGCGACCGGGCCGCCGCCGCGTTGCGCACCGCAACCCTGCGGCGCCTCGCCCCGCGGCTGGGGTTGGGGCCTGCTCCGGATCCGGCGATGCTGGTCGCGGCGGCGGCCCAGCGCATCGGAGCGCACCCGGACTGGTTGTGGCACACACTGTTCGGACCGCCACCGGAATCCGACGACACCCTGGTTGCTTTGGCCCACGCACTCGACGACATCGAAAGGCAGGTCACCCGCTCGTGACTCAGACTCCCCCGCACAATCCGGCGGCGGCACGCGAGGCGCTGCTGGCGTTGCACACCGAGGTCGCCAAGGTGGTGGTCGGTCAGGACGCCGTGGTCAGCGGCCTGGTGATCGCCCTGCTTTGCCGCGGCCACGTGCTGCTCGAAGGCGTTCCGGGCGTGGCGAAGACGCTGCTGGTCCGCACGCTCAGCGCCGCGTTGCGGCTGGACTTCAAACGGGTCCAGTTCACCCCGGACCTGATGCCCGGCGATATCACCGGCTCGCTGGTATATGACACCCACACCGCACAGTTCGTGTTCCGGCCCGGCCCGGTCTTCACCAACCTGCTGCTGGCCGACGAGATCAACCGCACCCCGCCGAAAACCCAAGCGGCACTGCTGGAAGCGATGGAAGAGGGGCAGGTCAGTGTCGACGGCGTAGCCAAGCCGCTGCCCGACCCGTTCATCGTCGCCGCCACGGCCAACCCGATCGAATACGAGGGCACCTACCGGCTGCCCGAGGCCCAACTCGACCGGTTCCTGCTCAAACTGACCGTCCCGCTGCCGGGACGCGACGCCGAGATCGACATCCTGTCCCGGCACGCGCACGGATTCGACCCGCACGATCTGTCCGCGGTCGCGCAGGTGGCCGGCGCCGAGGATCTGGCGGCGGGACGCGCCGCGGTGCGTCAGGTGCTGGTGGCCGACCAGGTACTGGGCTACATCGTCGACGTGGTCACGGCGACCCGGCACTCGCCGGCCTTGCAGCTGGGTGTCTCCCCGCGCGGCGCAACCGCACTACTGGCCACGTCGCGGTCGTGGGCGTGGCTGTCTGGGCGCAACTACGTGACGCCCGACGACGTCAAGGCGATGGCCCGGTCGACGCTGCGGCACCGGGTGATGTTGCGTCCGGAGGCCGAACTCGAAGGCGCCAGCGCCGACGGCGTCCTCGAAGGCATCCTGGCCTCGGTCCCGGTGCCACGCTGGTGATTCTGACCGGCCGCACCGCGCTGGCAGCACTGCTGTGCGCCCTGCCCGTCGCGCTGGCCCCCTGGCCGGCGACGGCGTTCGCCGTGCTGCTGGCAGGCCTGGGCGTCGCACTGGTGCTCGACGTCGCGTTGGCCGGTGATCCGGCCGCGTTGCGGATCACCCGGTCCGGGGAGACTGCGGTGCGGCTCGGCCAGTCCGTGCCGACCACCCTGTCGATCGTCAACGACGGCCGCCGGTTGCGCGGGCAGCTGCGCGACGCCTGGCCGCCCAGTGCCTGCGCCTCGCCGCGCGCCCACCGGTTGGACCTGCCTGCCGGCCAGGAGCACCGGGTGCTCACCGAGCTGCGGCCGATCCGGCGCGGTGATCAGCACGCCGACCGGGTCACGGTGCGCTCGGTCGGTCCGCTGGGGCTGGCGGGTCGGCAGCGGTCACGGGCGGTGCCCGGGCAGGTGCGGGTGCTGCCGCCGTTCCTGTCCCGCCGGCACCTGCCCGCGCGGCTGGCCCGGTTGCGGGAGATCGACGGGAACCTGCCGGCGCTGGTCCGTGGCCAGGGCAGTGAGTTCGACTCACTGCGGGAATACGTCGTCGGTGACGACGTGCGCTCGATCGACTGGCGGGCAACTGCCCGGCGCTCGGACGTCATGGTGCGGACCTGGCGGCCCGAGCGGGACCGGCGGGTCGTCATCATCCTCGACACCGGACGGACGGCGGCCGGCCGGATCGGAGTCGACCCGACCGCGCGCGACCCGGCGGGCTGGCCCCGGCTGGACTGGTCGATGGACGCCGCACTGTTGTTGGCGGCGTTGGCGTTACGTGCCGGCGACCACGTCGATCTGCTCGCCCACGATCAGGTGACCCGGGCCGGGGTGTTCGGCGCGTCACGCACCAGGCTGTTCGCCCAGCTGGTCGACGCGATGGCACCGCTGCAGCCGGCACTGGTCGAATCCGACGCGGCGGCAATGCTGGCCACGTTGTCGCGGCGAGCGCGCCGCGGCAACCTGGTGGTGCTGCTCACCGACCTGAATGCCTCCGCGCTGGAGGAAGGGCTGCTACCGGTTCTGCCGAAACTGACCGCCGAACATCAGGTGATCCTGGCCGCGGTCGCCGATCCCCGGGTGGAACGTCTGGCTCGCGGACGCGGCGATGCTGCCGCGGTGTACGACGCGGGTGCCGCCGAACGCTCCCGCAACGAGCGGCGGGCGGTGGCGGCGAAGTTGCGGCGCGGCGGTGTCCAGGTCATCGATGCCCCGCCCGATGAGCTGGCGCCGGCGCTGGCCGACGCCTACCTGGCAATGAAGGCCGCCGGACAGCTCTGATCACGGGCGCGAGCGTGCGGAGAATGCCATGATTCGCGGCGTGTCAATGCGCAAACACACCCGCTCGCGCCAGGGGGGTCGGGCTCAGCCGGTGGGGACGACGTCGGGTGCGTCGGCGATGTCGCCGGTCTCGTCGGCGGCAACCCCCCTGCGCCCGAAGTACACCACGTAGCCCAGAAACGCCGCCTCGGCGAGAACCCCGATGCCGATCCGCAGCCACGTCGGCAACGGTGACGGGGTCACCATCGCCTCCAGTAGCCCGGAGACGGCCAGCACCACCACCAGGCCGACGGCGACCGCGACGACGGCGCGGCCCTGCTCGGCGAGCACCTGTCCGCGCGGCCGGTCCCCCGGTGCGATCACCATCCAGCCCAGCCGCATGCCCACCGCGCCGGCCAAAAACACCGCGGTCAGCTCCAACAGACCATGGGGGGCGAGCAGGCCGAGCATGAAGCCGCCCCGACCGGCGTGGAACATCAACCCCAGTCCCACACCGAGGTTGGCGGCGTTGGCGAACAGCAGCGCCGGGATCGGCAGGCCCAGCAACACCGAGAACGCGATGGCCCGGGCAGCCACCCAGGAGTTGTTCACCCAGACCTGCAGGGCAAACGACCCGGCCGGATGATCGCTGTAGTACGCGGCGAATTCATGGTTGACCAACCGGTCGATCTCCGCGGGCGTGCCGATCACCGCCTGCACGTCGGGATCTCCGGCCACCCAGCAGGCGATGATCACCGCGACGGCCAGGAAGGCGACCGCGGTACCCAACCACCACCGCCAGGCCCGGTAGGCCACCACCGGAAACGACACCATCCAGAACCGCGCGAACTCCGAGGCCAGCGGTGCGTGCGCGCCGGTGACCGCGGCACGCGAGCGCGCCACCAGACCGGAGAGCCGGCCGATCAGCGCCGAATCGGCCGAGGACGAGCGCACCACCGACAGGTGGGTGGACACCCGCTGGTAGAGCTCCACGAGTTCGTCGACTTCCGCGCCGCTGAGCTGGCGCCGGTTTTTGACCAGCGACTCCAGCCGATCCCAGGTGGGGCGATGGGTCAGCACGAAGGCGTCGACATCCACGGCGTCGAGCCTAACCGCGCCATCGCCGACCGGGCCGGATCGGCGGGTAGCGTCGGCTCTATGCCGAATCGCAGCCAGGAGCTGGTGACCGGCGACGCCGTCGTCCTCGACATCGCGATCGCGCAACTGCCGGTGCGAGCGGTCAGCGCGCTGATCGACATCACCGTCGTCATGGTGGCCTACCTGTGTTCGATAGTGCTCTGGGCGATGACCCTGGGCCGGTTCGACGACGCCTTGACCGGGGCGATCATGATCATCTTCGCGGTGCTGTTGCTGGTCGGCTATCCGGTCACCATCGAGACCCTCACCCGGGGCAGGTCGCTGGGCAAGATGGCGATGGGTCTGCGGGTGGTCTCCGATGACGGTGGCCCGGAACGCTTCCGGCAGGCCCTGTTTCGGGCACTCGCCGGGGTGGTGGAGATCTGGGCGCTGACCGGCAGCCCGGCGGTGATCTGCAGCCTGCTGTCGGCCCGCGGGAAACGGCTGGGTGACATCTTCGCCGGCACGGTGGTGATCAGTGAGCGGGCCCCGGCGTCGGCGCCGCCCCCGCTGATGCCACCCGGGCTGGCCTGGTGGGCATCGACGCTGCAACTATCCGGACTGAGACCTGAATCCGCTGAGCTGGCACGGCAATTCCTAGGCCGCGCCACCCAACTCGACCCGCACACCCGGCAGATGATGGCGTATCGGATCTCCGGTGAAGTGCTCGCCCACATCTCACCGCCGCCACCCCCGGACGCCCCGCCGGAGTTGGTGCTGGCCGCGGTGCTCGCCGAGCGCCATCAACGCGAGCTGGCGCGGTTGCAGGCCGGACCGCCGCTGCCCTATTTCCAGCCGGCACCCGGCCCCTGGCCGCCGCCGGGCGCGGGCGGGTTCATTCCCCCGGGCTGAGCCGCCGGCACGGCCAATCGTTGCACCTCGATAGTTCTCGATATATCGTCAACGTATCGGAAGCGGCTGGCGTTTCCGTTCGAGAGCACGAGGTGACCCATGAACATCCCCTTCGGTCCGCCCGGCGGACCCTGCACTGACGACGCTGAGCAACCCGGTGGTTTCGGCTTCGGACCCCCGATCGCGCATCAGCGCCGCGCCGCGCACGCCGCGCGCCGGGCCGCTCGCCGAGAGTTCCGCAGGCAGCTGCGCGACCATGCCGCCGAGCACTGCGGACCGTTCGGCTTCAGCCCCGGCCCCGAGGCCGTCGGTCCCGGCTTCAGACCGGGGTTCGTGCCCGACTTCCGGCACGGCTTCGGTCCGGGCTTCGGCCCGGGGTTCGGCCCGGGCGGTCCCGGGTTCGGTTTCGGGTTCGGTCCGGGCGGGCACCGTGGGCACCGGCGCGGGCACCGCAGCCGGCGCGGTGACGTGCGAGTCGCCATCCTGGCGCTGCTGGCCGAGCGCCCGATGCACGGCTACGAGATCATCCAGCAGATCGCCGACCGCAGCCAGCAACTCTGGCGCCCCAGCCCCGGATCGGTCTACCCGACCCTGCAGATGCTGGTGGATGAGGGATTGATCAGCGGTAGCGAAACCGACGGCAAGAAGCGCCTTTTCGAATTGACCGAGGAGGGCCGCTCGGCCGCCGAGGAAATCGAAACCCCGCCCTGGGAGGAGATCACCGACGGGATCGACCCGGGGCAGGCCAGCCTGCGCACCGCGATCGGCCAGCTCTTCGGTGCGGTTGCCCAGGCGGCTCAAGCCGCCACACCCGAACAGCAGCAGCGCATCGTCGACATCGTCAATGCCGCCCGCAAGGAGGTCTACGGCATCCTCGGGGAGACCGACTAGGGTTCAGCAGCGGCGCAGGACCCGATGCATCGCGTTCTTCTCGTTCGCCGAAACCCATAGCCCGTATTCGGTTTTGACCGTGACTTGACGGGCCACGAACTCGCATTCGAACGCGGCGTTCGCCGGCAGCCAGCCGGCGGCGTCGCGGAATGCTTTGTCGAAGTTGGCTTGTGCGCTGACCGCCAGCAGGTTGCGCGGGTCGTTGGCGAAGTCGCGGCGGCGTGCGTCGTCCCAGGACCGCGCGCCCTTGTACCAGGCGTCGGCCAGGGAGACCAGGTGATCGATCTGCACGGACTCGGATGTCGCCGGGCCCCGCACGAATTCGATGGTGTTCCCGGAATACGGGTCGTGCAGGATGCCGCGCTGCACCAGGCAGGTGCCGCGGCGCAGTTCGATCCGGGTCAGGTCGCGGCGCAGGATGTCGTCACGGGTATTGCAGCCGTTGTGGCCGAATTCGACATCGACATCATCGCTCCAGCGGTCGCCGAAGCGGTAGCGCTTGAAGTCCTGCACCCGGTCCCAGCCCTTGACCGGCAGCGCATCGAGCATCCGGCGGGCGGCATCGTAGCCCGGATTCAGCGGCGCGGTGCTCGGCGTCGGCGGCGGCGCCCAGGTCGGTGAGGGGCCCGAGGACCGCGGGAACCCGTTGTGCCACCAGGCCCAGCCGACCGCCGCGGCGACAATCAGCAGGACCACTCCGGCGCCCCGCAGGGCCCGGCGATGAAACCCGCGGGTTCGGGCGCTTCGGCCCATTCAGGACAGCTCGACCCAGTCCAGGGTGCGCTGCACGGCTTTTCGCCATCCGGCGTAGCCTTCGGCGCGCTGATCCTCCGACCAGTTGGGTGTCCAGCGTTTGTGCTCCTGCCAGTTGGCCCGCAGATCCTCGGGGCTCTTCCAGAACCCGACGCCCAGCCCGGCGGCGTAGGCCGCACCCAGCGCGGTGGTTTCGGCGACAACCGGCTTGACCACGTCGACGCCGAGCACGTCGGCCTGGATCTGCATGCACAGGTCGTTGGCGGTGATACCGCCGTCGACCTTCAAAACCCCCAGGTGTACACCGGAATCGGCTTCCATCGCCTCGGCGACGTCCCGGCTCTGATAACAGATCGCCTCCAGCGTCGCCCGGGCCAGGTGCGCGTTGGTGTTGAATCGGGACAACCCGACGATCGCGCCCCGCGCATCCGAACGCCAGTACGGCGCGAACAGTCCGGAGAAGGCGGGCACGAAGTACATCCCCCCGTTGTCGGCGACCTGACGGGCCAGCGACTCCACCTGTGTGGCGCCGCTGATGATGCCGAGTTGGTCGCGCAGCCACTGCACCGCCGATCCGGTGACCGCGATCGAACCCTCCAGGGCATAGACGGGTTTGGCGTCGCCGAACTGGTAGCAGACCGTGGTCAGCAGCCCGTTGTCGGAACGGACGATCTGCTCACCGGTGTTGAGTAACAGGAAGTTTCCCGTGCCGTAGGTGTTCTTGGCCTCCCCGGCCGCCAGGCACACCTGGCCGACCATGGCGCTCTGCTGATCCCCCAGGATGCCGGCGATCGGGACTTCGCCGCGCACCGGCCCGGTGCTGACGGTGACCGCGTGCCGCCGTCGCGACGACGACGCGGTGATGCGCGGCAGCATCTCCCGCGGGATCGAGAACAGCGCCAGCAGTTCGTCGTCCCAGTCCAGGGTCTCCAGGTTCATCAACATGGTGCGGCTGGCGTTGGTGACGTCGGTCAGGTGCATCCCGCCGCGCGGGCCGCCGGTCAGGTTCCACAGCACCCAGGTGTCGCAGGTGCCGAACAGGGCGTCCCCGCGTTCGGCGTCGGCGCGCACGCCGTCGACGTTGTCCAGAATCCACTGCAACTTGCCGGCGGAGAAATACGTCGCCGGCGGCAGGCCCGCCTTGCGCCGGATCACCTCGCCGTGCCCGTCACGCTCGAGGGCGGCCGCGATGTAGTCGGTCCGGGTGTCCTGCCAGACGATCGCGTTGTGGTACGGCTGACCGGTCTTCTTATTCCACACCACGGTTGTCTCACGCTGGTTGGCGATGCCCATCGCGGCCAGATCGGAGGCTTCGAGTTTGGTGGTGTTCAGTGCCGACACCAGCACCGCCGCAGTGTGATTCCACAGTTCGAAGGGGTCGTGTTCCACCCAGCCCGCCCGCGGCAGGATCTGTTCGTGTTCCAGCTGGTGACGGCCCACTTCGGCACCGTCATGGTCGAAGATGATGCAACGGGTGCTGGTGGTGCCCTGGTCGATCGACGCGACGAAATCGCCCAAGTCTGACTCCTGTCCACAGTGCCTGCCGTGCCGGTCCGTCCGGGTCCATCATGGCCCAAACCGGCCCGGATCGGGCGACGCTACACGGTCGCGGCGACGCCGGTGTGAGCCACCGGCGGCAACAAAATTAGCCAGTCTTCACGAACCCATCAGTCAGTATTTATTCGCGGGATCGCATATTTCGATGTGTCACCGGTAGATGTCGTAATGGTGAACGAACGGTGTCGGTCAGGTGGCCGACATCGCCCGAAGACCCTCGTCGCCTCGCCCGGCACGTGCAGCTCACAACTCAATCGGAGAAGCAATGGACGTCGTTCTCGGTGTGACACTTGCATCAACCGCGCCCACCACCACCATCCACACCGTGCTGGTGGGCGGTGAGAACGGGGACGGCGTCATCCTGGAGGCGCACCGCTTCGAGGTGCCGACCGATACCGACACCGACTTCGCCGCGGTGGACGCGGTGATCGCCGCGATCCTGCAGGCCCGCGAGACCGCCGGCTACGCCGGGTACCGCCTGGTTTCAACCGGGTTGACGGTGACCGAACCGCTCGACGCCACCGCGGTGAGCTCGCGGTTGGCCGCCAACGGCCTCGCGGATGTCGCTGTGATCTCCCCTGGCCTGGCCGCCGCGAGCCTGGCCCGGAACCTGGGCCAGACGGTCGGTTGCAACCGGATGGGCCTGCTGTCGATCGAGTCGACCGACGCGACCCTCGCCGTCATCGACTGCGCCGACGGCTCCATCACCCGGCTCTTCCGCCAGCCCCTGCACGACGGGGATGCCACCGGCGCGGTCGACACCGTCGCCGGGCGGCTGAACACTCCGGAAACCCGCCCCGACGGTCTGCTTCTGGTGTGCCCCCCGGCCGACTCGCCCGCAATCAGGCCGCGGCTGGAGGCGGCGTTCGGCTATGAGGTGTGTGAGCCCGCGGAGCCGCAGGCGGCACTGGCTCGCGGCGCCGCGTTGGCCTCCACCCGGGTGACGCGAGCGGCCGAGGAGTCGACCTCGGCGCTGGCCTACACGCAGGAAGCCGACTCCGGCGCGATCTCTCCCGGGTACTACGACATCCCCGCCTTCGACTCCGACGACCTGGCCTACAGTGCCATTCCCGACGACGAGGCCGACACCGCAACCGAACTCCTCGAACCGGTGAACCCGCCGGCCAGACGTCCGCTGCTGGTCGCCGGCACGATACTGGCCTCCA
>Ga0182736_1001187_pt1 | contig 27831 bp, 30 predicted proteins | sample eDN5th30CKraftBY_FD_128882 | JGI IMG/M metagenome (GOLD analysis project Ga0182736, IMG submission 128882) | Enriched backyard soil microbial communities from Emeryville, California, USA - eDNA 5th pass 30_C Kraft BY (version 2) (version 2) | ecosystem: Environmental > Terrestrial > Soil >...
ACCCGGCGGACGAGAGGAACGCGGCGGCGGCGCCGGGCTGCTTGAGCGCGACCATCGCCGACTGGTGACCGACCTGCTCCTGCGTCGCGAGCCGGAACGGGGCCAGCAGGCGCCCTCCCGGCGTCGCGGCCATGTCGCCCCAGAACGTCAGCGCCACGGTGCCGCCGGGGCGCAGCACCCTGGCGACCTCGGCGATCGCGCCAGGGGTCGTACCCCAGATGCCGCGGAAGCTCGTGACCATGTCGAACGAGGCGTCGGCGAACCCGGAGTCGGCCATGTCGCCGACGCGGATGTCGCAGCCCGGGTTGCGCAGCCGCGCTACCTCGACGAGCCGCGGGGACGCGTCGATGCCCGCGCACCGCGCCCCCGCGATCCCGGCCAGCTCCAGGGCGAGGCCCGCGCCGCAGGCGACGTCGAGCAGGTCCACGCCAGGGCGGACGTCGAGCAGCCGGTGCACGAACACGTACTCCCGCACGGCGTGCGGCTCGGCCAGCGTCGCCCAGTCGACGGCCCTGCGGCCCCAGCCCTCGTCGACCATCTGCCAGCTCATCGCACCCCCTCGCCGCCGCCCGGGCCCGCCCGCGGGCGATCACCCGGTGAGTATGACTCCCACCCGAACGCCTCGGACGTCACATGCGCCGGGCGGCGGCGGGCACATAGGGTCGCCGACGTGGACGCCGCACCGGAGCACCCGCTGGACTGGCTGGACGAGGCCGCGACGCGGCGGCGCGCGGCCGGTCTGCGCCGCTCGCTGCGCCACCGCCCGGCCGAGGAACCCCTGCTCGACCTCGCGGGCAACGACTACCTCGGGCTCTCCCGCGACAAGCGCGTCGTCGACGCCGGGGTCGCCGCGCTGCGCACGTGGGGTGCCGGTTCCACGGGCTCGCGCCTGGTCACCGGGAGCACGACGTTGCACGCGCAGCTGGAGGACGCGCTGGCCGCGTTCGTCGGAACCCAGGCCGGGCTCGTCTTCTCCTCGGGCTACGCGGCGAACATCGGGGTCGTGACGGCGCTGTCGGGCGCGGGCTCGGTCGTCGTGTCCGACGGGGCCAACCACGCCTCGATCGTCGACGCCTGCCGGCTCTCCCGGGCCCGGGTCGTGGTGACCCCGCACGCCGACGTCGCAGCCGTCGACGCCGCCCTCGCCGCCCGCGCCGAACCGCGGGCGCTCGTCGTCACCGACGCCGTGACCTCGGCCGACGGCACCCTCTGCCCGCTCGCGGAGCTGCATGCGGTGTGCCGGGCGCGAGGGGCGGTGCTCGTCGTCGACGAGGCGCACGGCCTCGGGGTGCGCGGGGCCGGGGGCCGCGGGCTGGCCGCCGAGCAGGGTCTCGCGGGCGCCGACGACGTCGTGCTCACGGTGACCCTGTCCAAGGCGCTCGGCAGCCAGGGCGGGGCGGTGCTCGGGCCGCGCCGGGTCGTCGAGCACCTCGTCGACGCCGCCCGCACGATGATCTTCGACACGGGTCTGGCGCCCGCGGCCGTCGGCGCCGCGCTGGCGGCCCTGCAGGTGCTGCAGGACGAGCCGGGCCTGCCCGCCGCCGTCCTCGCCGCCGCGGCCGCGCTCGCCGACGCCGCGGGGGTGGCGGCCCCGCCGTCGGCCGTCGTGCCGGTGGTGCTGGGGGAGCCCGAGCGTGCGTTCGCCGCCGCGCAGCGCTGCGCCGAGCTCGGGGTACGGGTCGGGTGCTTCCGGCCACCGTCGGTGCCCGCGGGGACGAGCCGGTTGCGGCTGACCGCGCGCGCCGACCTCACCGACGCCGACCTCGACCTCGCCCGCCGGGTGCTGGTGCAGGTGCTGGCGGCCTCGTGAGCGTCCTGGTCGTCAGCGGGACCGGGACCGACGTCGGCAAGACCGTCGTCACCGCCGCGGTCGCCGCCGTCGCCGCGGCGCGCGGGGAGCGGGTCGCCGTGCTCAAGCCCGCGCAGACGGGGGTGGCCCCGGGCGAGCCCGGTGACCTCGCCGCCGTCGCCCGGCTGACCGGGGGAGCGGTCACGACCCGTGAGCTCGCCCGCTACCCGGACCCGTTGGCGCCCCTGACCGCCGCGCGCCGCGCGGGCCTCGACCCGGTGACCCCGCGCGCCGCGGTCGCGGCCGCCCGCGAGCTGGAGCGCGACCACGACCTCGTCCTCGTCGAGGGTGCCGGCGGGCTGCTCGTGCGGTTCACCCCCGAGGGCACCCTCGTCGACGTCGCCGCCGGCCTCGGTGCGGCGGTGCTCGTCGTCGCCGCCGCGGGGCTCGGGACCCTCAACCACACCGAGCTGACGACCCGCGCGCTGCGGGCCGCCGGGGTGGCGTGCGCGGGGATCGTCGTCGGGGCGATGCCGGCCGCGCCCGATCTGGCGACGACCTGCAACCTGGCCGATCTCCCCGAGGTCACCGGGGTTCCCCTGGTCGGGGCGCTGCCGGAGGGCGCGGGCGCGCTCGACGCCCAGGCTTTCGCACCGGTCGCCCGTCACAGTCTGGGGCCCCGGCTGGGCGGGGAATGGCACACTCCGGAACCGTGAGCATCTCGACGACGACGTTGTCCGACCGTCCCGGCGACCCGGGTCGCAGCGACATCCTGGCCGTGGCCCGGGAGCAGGTGCTGGAGCGGGGCGAAGGACTGACCCAGGATCAGGTGCTCGAGGTCCTGCAGCTGCCCGACGAGTCGCTCGACGACCTCCTCGCGCTGGCCCACGACGTCCGGATGCGCTGGTGCGGCCCCGAGGTCGAGGTCGAGGGCATCATCTCGCTGAAGACGGGCGGCTGCCCCGAGGACTGCCACTTCTGCTCCCAGTCGGGGCTGTTCGCCTCGCCCGTGCGCTCGGCCTGGCTCGACGTCCCCATGCTGGTCGAGGCCGCGAAGCAGACCGCGAAGACCGGCGCGACGGAGTTCTGCATCGTCGCCGCCGTCCGCGGGCCCGACGAGCGGCTGATGGGCCAGGTCGCCGCGGGCGTCGCCGCGATCAAGGACGTCGTCGACATCAACGTGGCCTGCTCGCTGGGCATGCTCACCCCGGACCAGGTGACCCGGCTCGCCGAGATGGGCGTGCACCGCTACAACCACAACCTCGAGACGGCCCGGTCGTACTTCCCGAACGTCGTGACGACGCACACGTGGGAGGAGCGCTGGGAGACCCTGCGCCTGGTCCGCGAGGCCGGGATGGAGGTGTGCTGCGGCGGGATCGTCGGGATGGGCGAGACGCTGGAGCAGCGTGCGGAGTTCGCCGCGCAGCTCGCCGAGCTCACCCCCGACGAGGTGCCGCTGAACTTCCTCAACCCCCGGCCGGGCACGCCGTTCGGCGACCTGGAGCAGATGTCTGGCCCCGACGCGCTGCGCACCGTCGCCGCCTACCGGCTCGCCATGCCGCGCACGGTGCTGCGGTTCGCGGGTGGCCGCGAGATCACCCTGGGCGACCTCGGCGCGCGCCAGGGCCTGCTCGGCGGGATCAACGCCGTCATCGTCGGCAACTACCTGACGACGCTCGGACGCCCCGCCGAGGCCGACATCGACCTGCTCGGCGAGCTGCAGATGCCGATCAAGGCACTGAACGAGACCCTGTGACAGCGCCCGTGCAGGAGCCTGCGGCCGACGGCGCGGCCCAGTTCTGCGACCAGTGCGGCGCCCCGGCCGCCGAGCCCGGCCACGAGCGCTGCGCCGCCCGCCGCACCCTGGAGCCGCCGCGCTTCTGCCCGCAGTGTGCGCGGCGGATGGTCGTGCAGGTCGACCCCTTCGGCTGGACCGCCCGCTGCAGCCGCCACGGCGAGACGCACTCCTGAGTCGTGCGTGGCAACGGTCGCCATGGCGACCATTGCCACGCACAGGGGTTGCGAGAGCCGGGCGGGCCGGCCTGACATGCTGTCGCGCATGGCGAACTGGGGGAACCTGCTCAAGCAGGTCGTCGACGTCGGGCTGAAGCTGCTGAGCAGCTCGAACCAGCAGCAGACCCGCCCGGGGCCCGCCCCGGCGCCCGCCTCGCGAGAGCCCGTCCGGCGCCCGCAGGGACACGGCGGCGTCCGCACCGCCCCGACGGCCGAGCGCGCCCGCACGATCGCCTACGCCCCCGACCTCGACGGTGCCGCGGATCCCGGCGAGATCGTCTGGGCCTGGGTGCCGTTCGAGGAGGACGCGAGCCAGGGCAAGGACCGGCCGCTGCTCGTCGTCGGCCGGGGCGGCGGAGCGCTGCTGGGGCTCATGCTCTCCAGCCAGCACAAACGCGACGGGGAGCCGGGCTGGGTGTCGATCGGCACCGGCGCATGGGACCGCGAGGGGCGCGACTCCTTCGTCCGGCTCGACCGGGTGCTGGAGGTCGGCGAGCACGACATCCGCCGCGAGGGCGCGATCCTCGACCGCGACCGGTTCGACCGCGTCGCCGACGAGCTGCGGTCGCGCTACGGCTGGCACTGACACCCGGCCACCCGCTCAGGGTCCGGGCCGCGTCCGTCAGGGCACCGACGCGGTGCTGCTCCCGGCGGTCAGCGAGGTCGACCGGTTCCCGGTGGCGACGGTGGTCGGCATGCACGCCGTCGACAGCTCGGTGATGACCGGGGTGACGCCCTCGCCCCGCTGGGCAGGCAAGCCCGGTCCGCCTGACGTCGGGTGGGGCCGCGTCGCCGGGGGGCGCTAGTTCGAACTGTGCTCGACGGCGAAGCTCGTCATCGGCGCGGGGACGGCGCGCAACTGGGACAGCAGCCCGGTCTCGCGCGCGAGCAGCGCCCGGACGAGCCGCAGCCGCTCGGTCGGGCAGGTCTGCTCCAGCAGCCGCTGCCGGTCGGTGATGGGCAGCAGGCAGTCGGCCGCGAGGACGTGGGGGAGCAGGTGCGGGTCGACGTCGCCACCCGGCTCGGACCACTCGCCGTTCTTCCACGCCGTCGCGCAGTAGCGCCGGTGCGCGGCCCGGGCGGCCGCCGACAGCGCCGGCGTCAGCTCGGCGTGGGAGGGCTCGTCGTCGGGCAGGTACTCGACGGTGCCCATCAGGTACGGCTTGGTCGCGTCGTCGAGCTCGAGCAGCCGGAACCGTTGCACGCCACGGGTGACGATGTCGTAGCGGCCGTCGGGCAGCCGTCGCACGTCGAGCAGCTCGGCGGTGCAGCCGACGCCGTGCAGCCCGGCCAGGCCGTCCGCGTCGGGCGTCCAGCCCTCCCGCACGGCGACGACGCCGAACTGCTTGCCCGGCACCGCGCCCGTCACGAGATCGACGGTCAGCTGGCGGTAGCGCGGCTCGAAGATGTGCAGCGGCAGTGACGACCCCGGCATGAGCACCGTCCCCAGCGGGAACAGCGGAATGGTCGTCGGCACCGGACTACGGTACGACGGCCCGTCCACCCTCGCCTGGCGGCCGCAGCACGGCGAAGGCGTCGGTGACGCGCAGGCTGCGGCGGGTGAACCGGAACAGCGCCGCGGGCCGCCCGCCGGCGGGACCGGGCGGGCAGACCGCGCCGGTCGGCTCGAGCTGACCGCGCCGGGTGAGTACCCGCTGCAGGTTCGTCGCCGAGACCGGGTGTCCCAGCGCGCCCGCGTAGATCTCGCGCAGCGCCGAGACGGTGAACTCCGCGGGGGCGAGCGCGAACCCGATGTTGGTGTAGGAGAGCTTGGCGCGCAGCCGGTCGAGCGCGTCGGTGACGATCTCGGCGTGGTCGAAGGCGGTGGGCGGCAGCGCGTCGACGAGATGCCAGGCCGTGTCGCCGGGAACGGCCGGGTCGGCGTCGGAGGGGACGAGCCCGAGGAACGCGGTCGCGACGACGCGCGCACCTGGGACCCGGTGCGGCGCGGAGAAGACGCCCAGCTGCTCGACGTGCGCGACGTCGCGCAGGTCGACCTTCTCGGCGAGCTGGCGGCGCACCGACTCCTCGACGTCCTCCTCGTCGCCCAGCCGGCCACCGGGCAACGCCCACCGGCCCTCGTCGGGCGCGATGGCACGCTGCCAGGCCAGCACGCACAGGCGCCCCTCGCGCACCTGCAGCACCGCCGCGAGGACCTCGTGGCAGGTGGGGAGCGCTGACGTGCCGGGCATGCGCCCAGCGTATGCGGCCCGGCGCGGCGGCCGGGACGTCACAGGGTGGGCCGGTGTTTCCGGAGCGTGAACGGCAGGTGAGTCCCTGGTCACCTCGACGGTGCCGGCGGACGACGGCGGCTGCTACGATCCCCTTGTTTTCGATTCATAGGCGAAAACAGGAGGAGGTGACCGATGAGCCCGACACAGGCCGTCGACGCGCCCATCACGGGTGCCGACTGGGCCGAGCAGGTCCACGAGCTGGCCCGCCGTCGGAACGCGGTCGTCCTGGCGCACAACTACCAGCTGCCCGAGATCCAGGACGTGGCCCACCACGTGGGCGACTCGCTGGCGCTCTCGCGGATCGCGGCCGCGGCCGACGCGGAGACCATCGTCTTCTGCGGCGTCCACTTCATGGCCGAGACCGCCAAGATCCTTGCTCCGGAGAAGACGGTCCTGATCCCCGACGCGGCCGCCGGCTGCTCGCTCGCCGACTCGATCACGGCAGACGAGCTGCGCGCCTGGAAGGCCGAGCACCCCGGCGCGGTCGTCGTCTCCTACGTGAACACCACCGCCGCGGTGAAGGCCGAGACCGATGTGTGCTGCACGTCGTCGAACGCCGTCGAGGTCGTCGAGTCGATCCCCGCCGACCGGGAGATCCTCTTCCTGCCCGACCAGTTCCTCGGCGCGCACGTCCGCCGGGTCACCGGTCGCGACAACATCCACGTGTGGGCGGGGGAGTGCCACGTCCACGCCGGCATCAACGGTGCCGAGCTCACCGCCAAGGCGCAGGCCGACCCCGAGGCCGAGCTCTTCGTGCACCCGGAGTGCGGCTGCGCCACCTCGGCGCTCTACCTGGCGACGGCGGGCGCGGTCCCCGCCGAGCGCGTCAAGATCCTCTCGACCGGCGGCATGCTCGACGCCGCCCGCCGGACCGGGGCGAGGTCGGTGCTGGTCGCGACGGAGGTCGGGATGCTGCACCAGCTGCGGCGGGCCGCTCCGGAGGTCGACTTCCGGGCCGTCAACGACCGCGCGTCGTGCCCCTACATGAAGATGATCACCCCGGAGAAGCTGGTCCGGTCGCTGCGCGAGGGCACCGACGAGGTGCACGTCGACCCCGAGCTCGCCGCCCGCGGGCGCGAGGCGGTGCAGCGGATGATCGCCATCGGCCGCCCCGGCGGTGGGGAATGACCGCGTCGGGACGGACGTCGTCGGGCTGGGAGGCGGGGGCCGACCTCGTCGTCGTCGGCAGCGGCGTCGCGGGGCTCACGGCCGCGCTCGACGCGGTCGCCGCCGGGCTGCGGGTCGTCGTCGTCACCAAGGACGAGGTCGACGCCGGGTCGACCCGCTGGGCGCAGGGCGGCATCGCCGTCGTGCTCGGTGACGTGCCCGGCGACGACACCGACCGGCACGTCGCCGACACCCTGGCCGCGGGCGCGGGGCTGAACGACGCTCGTGCCGTCGCCGCGATCGTCGAGGCGGGTCCGGCGGCGTTCGCACACCTCCGCGCCCGTGGCGCGGTCTTCGACGCCGACCCGTCCGGGGGGCCGGGTCGGTTGGCGCGCACCCGGGAGGGCGGGCACACCGCCTTCCGGGTGGTGCCCGCCGGCGGCGACGCGACGGGTGCCGAGGTCGAACGCGCGCTCGTCGCGGCCGCTCGTGGAGTGGCGGGGCTGCCGCTGCTGGCCGGGCACGTCGGCCTCGACGTCGCGCTCGACGCGACCGGGCGGGTCGTCGGCTTGTGGGTCGCCGACGACCACGGCCGCCCGGGCCTGCTGCGCGCGCCCGCCGTGCTGCTCGCCACCGGTGGCTACGGCCAGCTGTTCGCGTCCACGACCAACCCCGCGGCCGTGACCGGCGACGGCATCGCGCTCGCCCTGCGGGCCGGGGCCACCGCGGCCGACCTGGAGTTCGTGCAGTTCCACCCCACGGTGCTCTACACGGGGCCGGCCGTAGGGCGCCGGCCGCTGGTCACCGAGGCCGTCCGCGGCGAGGGAGCGGTGCTGCGCGACCGCGCCGGCGTGCGGTTCATGACCGACGTGCACCCGCTCGCCGACCTCGCGCCGCGTGACGTCGTCGCCGCCGCGATCACCCGCCGGATGGCGCAGACCGGCACCGACTGCGTGTGGCTCGACGCCACCTCGATCGACGGCTTCGCCGTCCGCTTCCCGACGGTCTCGGCCTCCTGCCGCGACGCCGGCATCGACCCCCGCGTCGACCTGATCCCGGTGACGCCCGCCGCGCACTACGCCTGCGGTGGTGTCGTCGCCGACGTCGACGGGCGCACCGCCGTCCCCGGCCTGTACGCGGCGGGTGAGGTGGCGAGGACCGGGCTGCACGGGGCGAACCGCTTGGCGTCCAACAGCTTGCTGGAAGGTCTGGTCGTCGGCGGGCGCGCCGTCCGCGCGGTCGTGGCCGACCTCGCCGGACCCCGGGCGGCCCTCACCGATCCCGTCGCGCGGGGGGCCGCGGTACCCGTCGCCGACCGGCGCGTCGTGCAGCGGGCGATGAGCGCCTCGGCCGGCATCGGCCGCGACGCCGCCGGGCTCGCCGCGGCGTCCGACGCGATCGAGTCCGCCACCGTCCGGGCCCTGCCCGTCGACCGCGCGGGCGTCGAGGACGCCGCGCTCACCCTGCTCGGGCAGGCCGTGCTGGCCGCCGCGGGCACCCGACGCGAGACGAGGGGCTGCCACGTGCGCACCGACTTCCCCGACCGCGACGACGTCTGGCAGCGCGAGAGCCTCGTCGTCGCACTCGACGGCGACGGCAGGCCGGTCGTCGGCGACGGCCGGCGCATCGACGCAGCCGGCGACGGCCGGCGCATCGACGCCGTCGGCGGCGGCGTGCTGGTGGGTGTGGCATGACGGCCGGGCGGCTGGCCGCCGGCGTCGGCGGCACCACCGAGATCGGCGTTCCCGACCGCGACGACCTGCTGCGCGTCGTCCGCACCGCGCTGGAGGAGGACCTGCGCTACGGCCCCGACGCGACGACCGCGGCGACCGTCCCGGCCGACGCGGTGGCAGTGGGGGAGTTCACCCCGCGGCGCGCCGGAGTCCTGGCCGGTCTCCCGGTCGCGCGGGCGGTGCTGGACGAGGTGCTCGGGGGTGAGTGGGAGGAGATCGCGGCGCTGGAGGACGGCGCGTCGTTGACCGCGGGCGAGCCCGCGCTCGTCGTCCGTGCCCCCGTCCGTGAGCTGCTGACCGCCGAGCGCACCGCGCTCAACCTGCTGTGCCACCTCTCCGGGGTGGCGACGGCCACCCGGGCCTGGGTCGACGCGCTCGCCGGCACCCCTGCCCGCGTCCGCGACACCCGCAAGACGCTGCCGGGCCTGCGGCTGCTGGAGAAGTACGCCGTCCGCTGCGGGGGTGGGGTCAACCACCGGCTCGGGCTCGGCGACGCGGTCCTGATCAAGGACAACCACGTCGCCGCCGCGGGCTCGGTGTCGGCGGCCCTCGCGGCTGCCCGCGCCCTCGCCCCGGACCTGCCCTGCGAGGTGGAGGTCGACTCCCTCGACCAGCTCGACGACGTCCTCGCCCTCGGCGCGGAACTCGTGCTGCTCGACAACTTCACACCCGCGCAGACGGCCGAGGCCGTGCGCAGGCGCGGGGCGTCGCCGACGCTGCTCGAGTCCTCCGGCGGCATCGTGCTGGCGGACGCGGCGGCCTACGCCGCGACCGGGGTCGACTTCATCTCCGTCGGGGCGCTGACCCACTCGGTCACGGCCCTCGACCTCGGGCTCGACCTGCGTCAGTAGTGCGCTGGAGAACTCGGGCGCACTGCGCGACGCCCAGGCGGCGCCCTCGCGGCGTTGGTCGAGTGCGTCGACACCACAGCGGTATCGCCACACCCGCCCGCCGTGCGATGACACCACCTGGACGCCGCTCGCTACGGCCGGAGTTCTCCAGCACCCTCCTGGCCGTACGCTGATGGCCATGCTTCGCCGTCTCGACCTGCGCCACGACACCCTGCCCCGGCCCGCCGTCCTGCGGGGGATCGTGCCCAGGGCTGCGATCGACGTCGACGCCGCGCTCGAGATCGTCCGGCCCATCGTCGACGCGGTCCGCGACCGCGGCGTCGAGGCCGCGCTGGAGTACACCGAGCGCTTCGACAAGGTCCGCCCCGCGAGCGTGCGGGTGCCCGCCGAGGCGCTCGCCGCGGCGCTCGACGCGCTCGACCCGGCGGTCCGCGCGGCGCTGGAGACCTCGATCGAGCGCGCGCGGACGGTGCACGCCGAGCAGCGGCGCACCGACGTCGTCACGAACGTCGTGCCGGGCGGGACGGTCACCGAGCGGTTCGTACCGGTCCGCCGTGTCGGCCTCTACGCGCCGGGCGGGCTCGCGGTCTACCCGTCGTCGGTGGTGATGAACGTGGTGCCGGCGCAGGCGGCCGGCGTCGAGTCGCTCGTCGTCGCGTCGCCGCCGCAGGCCGACAACGGCGGCCTCCCGCACCCGACGATCCTCGCCGCCGCCGCGCTGCTGGGGGTCGACGAGGTGTGGGCCGTCGGTGGCGCTCAGTGCGTCGCGCTGCTCGCCCACGGTGGCACCGACACCGATGGGGGAGACCTCGAGCCCGTCGACATGGTCACCGGGCCCGGCAACATCTACCTCACCGCCGCGAAGCGGCTGCTGCGCGGCCTGATCGGGATCGACGCCGAGGCCGGCACCACGGAGATCGCCGTGCTCGCCGACGCGACGGCCGACCCGGTGCACGTCGCCGCGGACCTGATCTCCCAGGCCGAGCACGACCCCAATGCGGCGTCCGTCCTGGTCACGACGTCGGAGGAGCTCGCCGACGCCGTCGACGCCGCGCTCGTCCCGATGGTCGGGTCCACCAAGCACACCGAACGCATCCGCACCGCGCTCTCGGGCCCCCAGTCCGGCACGATCCTCGTCGCGAACCTCGACGACGCGGTCGCCGTCGTCGACGCCTACGCCGCCGAGCACCTGGAGATCCAGACGGCCGACGCCCGCGCGGTCGCCGCCCGCGTCCGCAACGCCGGCGCGATCTTCGTCGGGGCCTGGTCGCCGGTGTCGCTGGGCGACTACTGCGCCGGCTCCAACCACGTGCTGCCCACCGGCGGCTGCGCCCGGCACTCGGGCGGGCTGTCGGTGCAGACGTTCCTGCGCGGCATCCACGTCGTCGAGTACACCCAGGACGCGCTGCGCGACGTGGCCGACCAGGTCGTGACGCTGGCCGTCGCCGAGGACCTGCCCGCCCACGGCGAGGCCGTCACGGCCAGGTTCGCCCGATGACCGCGGTGTCCCAGCCCGTGGTGGGCGCTGAGGTCCGGCTGGACGACCTCCCGCTGCGTGCCGACCTGCGTGGCAAGAGCCCCTACGGCGCGCCCCAGCTCGACGTGCCGGTGCGGCTCAACACCAACGAGAACCCGTACCCGCCGCCCGCCGAGCTGGTCTCCGACGTCACGGGCGCGGTCGCGGCCGCCGCCGTCGACCTGCACCGCTACCCGGACCGCGATGCGGTCGACCTGCGCACCGACCTCGCCGAGTACCTCACGCGCCGCACGGGCGTCGCGCTCACCGCGGCCAACGTGTGGGCCGCCAACGGCTCCAACGAGATCCTCCAGCAGATCCTGCAGGCCTTCGGCGGCCCCGGGCGGCGCGCCGTCGGGTTCGAACCGTCGTACTCGATGCACCCGATCATCTCCTCGGGCACGCAGACCGAGTGGGTGCCCGCGCCCCGGACCGCGACGTTCGGCATCGACATCGCCGCCGCCCGCGCGGTGCTGACCGAGCGGGCCCCCGACGTCACGTTCCTGACCAGCCCGAACAACCCCACCGGCCAGTCGCTCGACCCCGACGAGGTCGCGTCCCTGGTCGACGCGGCACCCGGGATCGTCGTCGTCGACGAGGCCTACGGCGAGTTCTCCTCGCACCCCAGCGCGATCCGCCTCCTCGACACCCACGGCGACAAGCTGATCGTGTCGCGCACCATGAGCAAGGCGTTCGCCTTCGCGGGTGGCCGGCTGGGCTATCTCGCGGCCGCGCCCGCCGTCGTCGACGCGCTGCAGCTCGTGCGCCTGCCCTACCACCTCTCGGTGCTCTCGCAGGCCGCCGCCCGCGCTGCGCTGCGACACGCCGACGCCACTCTCGCCTCGGTCGCGCTGCTGTCGGCCGAGCGCGACCGGGTCATGGCCGCGCTGGCCGCCGCGGGCTTCGCCGTCGTCCCCAGCGATGCCAACTTCGTGCTCTTCGGCCGCTTCGCCGACGCGCCGCGCGCCTGGCGGGCGTTCCTCGACCGCGGCGTCCTGATCCGCGACGTCGGCATCCCCGCGCACCTGCGCGTCACCGTCGGCACCCCCGAGGAGAACGACGCCTTCCTCGCGGCCGCCACGGCGCTCGCCACGACCGAACTGGAGACCGACCGATGACCGGACGGGTCGGGCGCGTCGAACGCGCCACCAAGGAGACCAAGATCAGCGTCGAGATCGACCTCGACGGCACCGGCACCGCGGACGTGAACACCGGCGTGCCGTTCTTCGACCACATGCTCGACGCCTTCGGCAAGCACGGCGCCTTCGACCTGCGCGTGCACGCCGACGGCGACACCCACATCGACGTGCACCACACCGTCGAGGACACCGCGATCGTGCTGGGCCAGGCGATCCGGCAGGCACTGGGGGACAAGAAGGGCATCCGCCGCTTCGGCGACTCCTGGATCCCGATGGACGAGGCGCTGGCGCAGTGCGTCGTCGACGTCTCGGGGCGGCCCTACACCGTGCACACCGGGGAGCCGGAGATGATGCGCGGATTCGTCGTGGGCGGGCACTACCCGACGGTGCTCAACCGGCACGTCTTCGAGTCGCTGGCCTTCCACGGGCACCTCGCGCTGCACGTGCGGGTGCTCGACGGTCGCGACCCCCACCACATCACCGAGGCGGAGTTCAAGGCCGTCGCGCGCGCGCTGCGTGCCGCCACCGAACCCGACGCCCGGATCACCGGCATCGCCTCGACGAAGGGCGCGCTCTGACCCTGCCCGCCCGACTGTGCTCGGGTACTGAGGTGTCCCGCGCCCGGGCGACGGCGGGTGATCGGCGTTCGGGGGACATGAGCGCAGCTGCGTGCGCTCATGTCCCCGGTTCAGCGATCGACCTGCGTGCGGCGCCCTCTGACGGCCCACGGCGGGTTTCCTCATGGCTGCGTCGGTCGCCGCGCGGATGATCGGCGTGTGCGCGTGTCCGTGGCTCGGTGGGGCCGGGGGCGGGTGCGCTCGCTCGGCCGAGTCCGTCGCGCGGTGGCGGGCGCCCCGTGCCCCGTGGCAATCACCCGAGCCCGCTGCCCTGCGGCGGAGGGCCATCAGCGGGCCGCCCCCGCACTCGTGATCAGCATGTGCGGGACTCGAGCGCATTCCACGGCGCCCACGTCCCCCGTTCGGTGATCACCTGTGGCGGGGCGGGGTCGGAGCGGGCCTCGCGGTGCGTGGCCGCGGCCGGGCCCGTCTATCCTTGCCGGGTGTCGCAGATCGTCGTGCTGGACTACGGATCGGGCAACCTGCGCTCCGCCGAGCGTGCGTTGCGCCGTGTCGGCGCCGACGTCACGGTGACCGCCGACGCCGACCTGGCGGTCGAGGCCGACGGGCTCGTCGTGCCGGGGGTGGGCGCGTTCGCGGCGTGCATGACCGGGCTGCGCTCGGTCGGGGGCCCGCGGATCATCGAGCGGCGGCTCGCCGGCGGCCGTCCGGTGCTGGGCATCTGCGTCGGGATGCAGGTGCTGTTCGACCGTGGCGTCGAGTGGGGCGAGGAGACCGACGGCTGCGGGCAGTGGCCGGGCACCGTCGAGCGGTTGAAGGCCGACGTGTTGCCGCACATGGGTTGGAACACCGTCCGCGCCCCCGAGGCCAGCGTGCTGTTCGCCGGGCTGCCCGCCGACACCCGCTTCTACTTCGTCCACTCCTTCGGCGTGCGCCGCTGGGAGCTGGAGGAGTCGGACGTGCTGCGTCCGCCCCTGGTCACGTGGGCTCACCACGGCGAGGACTTCGTCGCCGCCGTCGAGAACGGGGCGCTCGCCGCGACCCAGTTCCACCCCGAGAAGTCGGGTGACGCGGGCGCGGCGGTGCTGTCCAACTGGCTGCGCGACGTCGTCGGCTGACACCCGTGACGACCCGTAAGCGCAAGCCCGCCTCGACGAGCAGCCGGTCGGGCGCCTCGACGCCGAAATCCCGGCGGACGAGCACCCGCAGCACGACAACCCGCAGCACGACCACCCGCAGGACGCCGAGGCGCCGCACGACCACCCGGCGGCGCACGTCGTCGGCGAGCACGGTGGGCAGCGTCGTCGGCGCGGCACTGGCCGGTGTGCTGGCGAGCGCGCTCGGCGGGATCCCGTGGTGGGGCTGGGTGCTGCTGATCGTCGTGGGGCTCGTCGTGGGGCTCGCGTGGGCGGCTGCCCGCGGCCGGGCGGCGCTGCGCGCCGAGGGACAGGGTGGGACCGCCCCGGAGGAACCTGCCCGCTGACCGTCACCAGGAGGCCTTGTGAGTGCGTTGCCGCTGCTGCCGACGTCGCTCGTCGGCAGCTACGTCCAGCCCGACTGGCTGATCGACCGCGACAAGCTGTCGAGCCGACTGCCACCGCGGGTCCGTGCGAAGGAGCTGTGGCGGGTCGCGCCGGAGTTCCTCGCCCAGGCGCAGGACGACGCGACGCTGCTCGCGATCCGGGCGCAGGAGCGGGCGGGTCTGGACATCCTCACCGACGGCGAGATCCGCCGGGAGAGCTACTCCAACCACTTCGCGACGGCCCTCGACGGGGTCGACGTCGACAACCCGGGCACGGCGATCGACCGCACGGGCCACCCGAACCCGGTGCCGCGCATCGTCGGGCCGATCGCCCGGTCCGCCCCGATCGAGGTGCGCCACCTGCAGTTCCTGCGGGCCGCGACCGACCGGACCGTCAAGATGACCGTTCCCGGCCCGTTCACGATGAGCCAGCAGGCCCAGAACGACCACTACCCCGACGCCGAGGCGGCCGCGATGGGCTACGCGGCGGCCGTCAACGCCGAGATCCGCGACCTCTTCGCCGCGGGCGCCGACGTCGTGCAGATCGACGAGCCGTACATGCAGGCCCGCCCCGATGCCGCCCGTGCCTACGGCCTGGCCGCGCTCGATGCCGCGCTCGACGGTGTCGAGGGGACGACGGCCGTGCACATCTGCTTCGGCTACGCCGCGATCGTCCACGAGCGGCCCGAGGGCTACTCGTTCCTCCCGGAGCTCGCGGGGTGCAGCGCCGACCAGATCTCCATCGAGACCGCCCAGTCCGGACTGGACCTGGGCGTGCTCGCCGACCTCGCGGACAAGACGATCGTCCTCGGGGTCATCGACCTGTCCGACCCGGCCGTCGAGTCGCCCGAGACCGTCGCCGCCCGCGGCCGCCGGGCGTTCGCGCACACCACACCCGAGCGGATCGTGCTCGCGACCGACTGCGGGATGAAGTACCTGCCGCGGGCCTCGGCCGAGGGCAAGCTGGCCTCGCTCGCGGGAGGAGCGGCGTTGTTGCGCGCGGAGCTGGGCTGAGCGCGGACCGTTCGGCGGTTGCGGAAGGCCGCCTCGGTAGGCTCGGTGCGTGAGCTTCACGCTGCTGCCCGCCGTCGACGTCGCCGACGGCCAGGCCGTCCGCCTCGTCCAGGGCGAGGCCGGGACCGAGACCGGTTACGGCGACCCGCTGGAGGCCGCGCTCGCCTGGCAGCGCGACGGGGCCGAGTGGATCCATCTCGTCGACCTCGACGCCGCCTTCGGCCGCGGCTCCAACGCCGACCTGCTCGCGGGGGTCGTCGGCCGGCTGGACGTCAAGGTGGAGCTGTCGGGCGGGATCCGCGACGACGCGTCGCTCGAGCGCGCGCTGGCCACCGGCTGCGCCCGGGTCAACCTCGGCACCGCGGCGATCGAGAACCCCGACTGGTGCGCCGCGGCCATCGCGAAGCACGGCGACAAGATCGCCGTCGGGCTCGACGTCAAGATCAAGGACGGGCAGCACCGGCTCGCGGCGCGCGGCTGGACCACCGACGGCGGCGACCTCTGGGAGGCCCTCGCCCGTCTCGACGGCGACGGGTGCGCCCGCTACGTGGTCACCGACGTCGGCAAGGACGGCACGTTGAAGGGCCCCAACGTCGACCTGCTGCGCGACGTCGCCGCCGCCACCCCGGCGCCGGTGATCGCCTCGGGCGGCATCGCCGAGGTGTCCGACCTCGTCACCCTCGCGCAGGCCAAGGCCGACGGCGCGAACATCGAGGGCTCGATCGTCGGCAAGGCGCTCTACGCGGGCCGGTTCACCCTGCCCGACGCGCTGGCCGCCGTCGCCGCCGTGCGCGCGCAGGGTCGGGCGGCGGGCTGATGGGCGTCGCCGTCCGGGTCATCCCCTGCCTCGACGTCGACGCCGGCCGGGTCGTCAAGGGCGTCAACTTCGCCGACCTGCGCGACGCGGGCGACCCCGTCGAGATGGCCGCCGTCTACGACGCCGAGGGTGCCGACGAGCTGACGTTCCTCGACGTCACGGCGTCGTCGGGGGAGCGCGCCACGATGCTCGACGTGGTGCGCCGCACCGCCGAACAGGTCTTCATCCCGCTCACCGTGGGCGGCGGGGTCCGCACCCCCGAGGACATCGACACGCTGCTGCGCGCCGGTGCGGACAAGGTCAGCATCAACACCGCCGCCATCGCCCGGCCGGAGCTGCTGGGCGAGTGTGCGCGCCGGTTCGGGTCGCAGTGCATCGTGCTGTCGGTCGACGCCCGGCGCGTCCAGGACGGGCCGCCGACCGCCTCGGGCTACGAGGTGACGACGCACGGGGGGCGGCGCGGCACCGGGATCGACGCCGTCGAGTGGGCGGCGCGGGGCCAGGAACTGGGTGTCGGGGAGATCCTGCTCAACTCCATGGACGCCGACGGCACCCGCGCCGGGTTCGACATCGAGATGATCGAGCAGGTCCGCAAGGTCGTCGACGTCCCGGTGATCGCCAGCGGCGGCGCGGGCAAGGTCGACGACTTCCTGCCCGCCGTGCGCGCGGGTGCCGACGCGGTGCTCGCGGCGAGCGTCTTCCACTTCGGGACGCTGCGCATCTCCGAGGTGAAGAACGGCCTGCGGGCCGGGGCGGTGGAAGTGCGATGACCCGCGTTCTCGACTCCGAGCTCGACCCCGCCATCGCCGGGCGGCTCAAGCGCAACGCCGACGGCCTCGTGTGTGCCGTCGTGCAGGCGCACGGCACCGGCGAGGTGCTGATGGTCGCGTGGATGGACGACGAGGCCCTGCACCGCACCCTGACCACGGGCCGCGGCACCTACTGGTCGCGTTCGCGCGAGGAGTACTGGGTCAAGGGCGACACGTCCGGACACGTCCAGCACGTCCGCGAGGTGCGGCTCGACTGCGACGGCGACGCGGTGCTCGTCGTCGTCGACCAGGAGGGCCCGGCCTGTCACACCGGCACCCGGACGTGCTTCGACGCCGATCTCCTGAGCTGAGAACCGGCCTGCTCAGCGCGCGGTGGCGGCGGGCGCGGGCGAGGGCGGCCCGGATGCCATCGCCCACCGGATTCCCGACGTCACCGCCCTGCCGCCGAGCCTGACGACGGTGCGGTCGAGCCGGGGCCGGTGGGGCAGCGCCAACGGCGAACGGGCCCACGGTGGCAGCAGTCCGACGGCGGCGGCGCCGAGCAACGCGTACGGGACCCGGGCGGGGCCGGCCAGCGGGGGCTCGCGGAGCAGGAAGTGCGCGGTGTCGCGGGCCGCGGGCGAGCCGTCGAGCTCGGGCCGGAACGCCTCGATCCGCGCGGCCAGCTCGGCCTCGGTCTCCGGTGGGTCGACGACCCCGAGCGCGCGGGCGACGACGGCGGCGTCGGCGACGTAGGCGTCGCGCCCCGTCGCGTCGAGCCGGGCCGAGCCGTAGGCCTGGTAGGCACGCAGGAAGCTGTCGATCTCGGCGATGTGCACCCATTCCAGCAGGTGCGGGTCCGACGCGGCGTACGGGCGCCCGTCGGGCGCGGTGCCGCGGACGCGCTCGTGCACCGACCGGATGCGGGCGATCGTCTCCTCGGCCAGCGCGGCGGGGCCGAACGTCGTGGAGGCGAGGAAGTAGCTGGTCCGCGCCAACCGGCCCCATGGGTCACCACGGAACCCGGAGTGCCCGGCGACGCCCGCCATCGCCAAGGGGTGCAACGACTGCAGCAGCAGCGCCCGCAGCCCGCCGACGAACATCGCCGCGTCGCCGTGGACGGCGCGGATGGGCCGGTCCGCGGCGAACCAGCGCGGTCCGGGGGTGGCGTGGATGCGTTCGCGGCGCCCCGCGCCCTCGGCCCCGGCGACCTTCTCGAACAGCCCGGCCGCGATCCGTGCCCGCAGGCCTGCGACTCCCATGCCTCCATGATGCGCACGGCACCGTGCCCGGCGCGCGGCGGTCGTGAGTGGCGATGGTCGCCATGGCGACCATCGCCACTCACGGCCGCTCATGGCGTTCACGGGCTACTCACAGCGCGAGCAGTGCCGCGATCGCGCCGGACAGGCCCGCGAGCAGCCCGGTCACCGCGGCGAGGCCCGCCGCCGGGACCCCGCCGGTGGCCAGGGCGGTGGCGCCCATCGTCGTGACCGTCGACCACAGACCCCACGAGAACATCGCAGCGCACCCCGTCCATGCCGCGGTGACGGCGAGCCTGCGCGGCCCGCGGCGGCGGACCAGCGCGACCAGCCCCCATGCCCCGGCCACGGCGAGCAGCGCGTTCACGCTCTCGGTCATGATCGTGACGCCACCGCCGATCACCAGCCCCGTCGCGACGTGCAGCACGGCGCTGACCAGGGCGGTCACCGCGGCGCCGCCGGCGACGACGCGCAGCACCGGCTCGACGGCCGCCGCCCGCCGGACGGGATGGCGCAGCTGCGCCCCCCAGCGCTGACGGGCGTACCCGGCGAGCGCGGCGACGAGGAACACGCCCTGCCAGGCGAACCCGCCGTAGACCAGCGGCTGCACCCACGGCGCGAGCAGGCCCGGCTCGGGCGGTGTCCCCAGCGACAGCAGCGTCGCGGGCAGGATCGACACGGCCATCGGGACGAGGAACCCGGTGCCGACCCACGTCGGCAGCAGCAGCGCCACGGCGGGCGCCCGCAGCCCGCGCCGGGTGGTCAGGGCGAGCGCGAGGGCGACGACGCACGCGTCCAGCGCCACCGTCACGACGTTGAGCACCGTCAGGGACGCGTCGTGCAGCAGCGTCGGATCGTGCACGCCCGCGCTGCCGCCCGTCAGCCAGATCGCCTTGAGCACGAGGTAGGGCACGGTCCCCGCGATTGCGGCGAGGCCGAGCAGCCGGTGGCCCGGGCGCGGCCAGGAGCGGGCACGGCCGTCGGCCGGATGGCTGCGGATCCGTGCGGGGGAGGTCGTGGTCGTCATGGGTTCCACCGTCGCCGCCACGCCGTCCGGGCGACTCCCGCCGCGGGTGGAACCGGCTCCCTCGCGCGGGGGAGCGGGTACGGCGCGGGCTCTGCGACGATCGGGACGTGGGATGGCTGCGCCTGCTGTTCACCCCGCTCACCGACGGGGCGACGTGGCGACGCGCGCTGCACCTGCTGCTCGGCGCCGTGGTCGCGCTGCCGTACGGGGCGCTGGGCTGGCTCTTCGCCCTCGCGATCGGCTCCGGGGGACTCGACGTCGTCTCCGGGACGGTGCTGCTGGCACTCGCCGTGGCGGCGGGCGTCGCGGTGGCGTTCGCACCGGGGGTCCGCGCGTTGGAGGTCACCGCGGCGCGCGCGCTGCTCGACGCCGCCGTCCCCGGCACCGGCGGTCGCGACGCGACGCCGACCACCTGGTCCGCCCGCCGCCGCGCGGCCGGCTGGCTCGCCCTGAACGTCGTCGCCGGCGCGGTGACGGTGCTGGTGACGCTCGTCGTCGTACCGACGGCGATCGCGCTGGTCACGGCCCCCTGGCGCGACATCGCGCCGCTGCCGGTGGGCGCGGCCGCGGCGTGGTGCCCGGTCGCCGGGGTGCTGCTGGTGGTCCTGCTCGCGCACGCGGTGTCGGCGACCGGTGCCGTGCTGGGCCGGCTCGCGCCCGGGGTGCTGGGGCCGGACCGCCGGGAGCGGCTGCGCGCCGAGCTCGCGGCCGCGCAGCGCGTCGCCGACGACCTCGCCGTCCGCAACCGGCTCGCGCGCGAGCTGCACGACTCCGTCGGGCACGCCCTCACCGTCACGACGCTGCAGGCCGAGGCCGCCGCACGCGTCCTCGACGGCGACCCCGAGTTCGCCCGCCGCGCGCTCGGCGCGATCGCCGACGCCGGCCGCGGCGCATTGGCCGACCTCGACCACGTGCTGGGCATCCTGCGCGACGGGCCGGGCGAGAGCCCGCCGACGGCGCCCACCGCCGACCTGGCCGATCTCCCCGGTCTGCTCGACGGCGCCCGGACGGCAGGCGTCGACGTCCGCCTCGACGTCCGCGGCGATCTCGGCGCCGTCCCGGCCGCGGTGTCGCGGGAGGCCTACCGGATCGTGCAGGAGTCGCTCACCAACGCGCTACGCCACGCCGGGCCGGTCCCGGTCGCGGTCCGCCTCGACGCGGGCGCCGGGCAGCTGGCCGTCGACGTCGAGAACCCGTTGGGGCACAAGGGGTCGACCGTCGAGCGCACGAGCGGTGGGCGCGGCGTCGCCGGGATGGCGGAGCGGGTGCGGGTGCTGCGCGGCGAGCTCGCCGCCGGACGCGAGGGCGGCGCCTGGCGCGTCGCGGCCCGCCTGCCGTGGTCGGGTGCGTCAGGATCGGGTCCGTGACCGCGACCGGCGGTACGACCATCGGCGTCCTGCTCGTCGACGACGAGGAGCTCGTCCGGACCGGCCTGCGCGCGATACTCGACTCCGAGCCCGGGATCCGCGTGCTGGGTGAGGCCGCCGACGGCGCCGAGGTGCCGGGCCTCGTCGCCCGGCTGCGCCCCGCCGTCGTGCTGATGGACGTCCGGATGCCCACCGTCGACGGGATCACCGCGACCCGTGCGCTGCTCGCCCGCCCCGACCCGCCGCGCGTGCTCGTGCTGACGACGTTCGGCAACGACGGCCACGTCTACGAGGCGCTGCGCGCCGGGGCGACGGGCTTCCTGCTCAAGCGGGCCCGGCCGGCCGACATCGTCTCGGCGGTGCGCACCGTCGCGTCGGGGGAGTCGCTGCTGTTCCCTGCCGCCGTCCGGGAGCTGGTCGCCGCCGTCGGACCGGACACCGGCGACCGGCTCGCGGGCCGCGGACTCACCGACCGCGAGTCGGAGGTGTTGCGCGGCATGGCCCGCGGCCTGTCCAACGCCGAGATCGCCGCCGAGCTGGTCCTCGGCGTCGAGACGGTGAAGACCCACGTCGGCAACGTGCTCGCCAAGCTCGGTGTGCGCGACCGGACCCAGGCGGTCGTGGCGGCGTTCGAGTCGGGCTTCGTCGACCCCCGGCGCCCCCTGCCGTGAGCGGTCGGCCCTCGTGGTCGGCCGGGCGGTCAGTCGAGCGGGCCGGTGAGGTAGCGCTGCAGGGTCGGAGCGGTCGCGGAGACGACCTCGTCGTGACCCGCCGACGCGATCGGCTCCAGCCGGAGCACGTAGCGGATCATGCCCAGCCCGATGATCTGCGAGCCGCACAACGCCGCCCGCAGCTCGTGGCGGTCCGGCGCGACCGGCCGCACGAGGCGCTGGGCGAGCGCGGTCCCGACGAACTCGCGCATCATCCCGGCCGCGGTCTCGTGCGAGGCGACGCTGCGGATCAGCGTCCCCAGCGGGGCCCCGCCGGTCGCGTCCCACACCCCCAGGAACGTCCGGATGATCCGCGCTCCGAGCTCCTCGGGCGGCCCCGGCAGCACGCGGTCGAGGATCGTCGCGATGTCGATCGGGAAGTCGAGTGCCGCGACGAACAGCTGCTCCTTGCCGCCGAACCAGTGGTTGACCATCGCCGCGTCGACGCCCGCGCGCTCGGCGATGCGGCGCACCGTCGCACCGTCGAACCCGCGCTCGCCGAACTCGGCGCGTGCGGCGTCGAGCAGGGCGCCGCGGGTGTCCGCGCCCGCGCGTCGACGCCCGCGCCTGCGGGGGCTCTCGGAGGCGATCGGCTCGGCCACACCGCCATCTTCCCCGCCCGCTCCTCCCGCGGCCCACCCGGCGCGCTCCGACATCGGACCCGGCCTGAGACAATGGCCGGATGCCGACCGCCACCGACGCCCCGCCCCTCGGCTCGGTCACACCCACCCGCGAGGAGTTCCGCGCGCTCGCCGCGGGGCACCGGGTCATCCCGGTCGCCCGCAGGCTGCTCGCCGACGACGAGACCCCCGTCGGGGTCTACCGCAAGCTCGCGGGCTCGCGACCGGGCACGTTCCTGCTCGAGTCGGCGGAGAACGGGCGCTCCTGGTCGCGGTTCTCGTTCGTCGGGGCGCGCAGTGCGGCGGCGCTCACCGTCGTCGACGGCAGGCTGCACTGGACCGGCGACGTACCCGCCGGGATGCCCACCGAGGGCGATCCGCTGGCCGCGCTGCGCACCGTCGTCGAGGAGCTGCACAGCGAGGCCCTGCCCGGGCTGCCGCCGCTGACCGGCGGGATGGTCGGGTACCTGGGCTACGACGTCGTGCGCCGCCTCGAACGCATCGGCGACGACCCGACCACCGTCGACGACCTGCGGCTGCCCGAGATGGTCATGCTGCTGGCCACCGACCTCGCGGCGGTCGACCACCACGAGGGCACGGTCACGCTGATCGCCAACGCGATCAACTGGGACGGCTCCGACGAGCGCGTCGACGCCGCCTACGACGACGCCGTCGCCCGGCTGGACCGGATGACCGCCGAGCTCGCCGTGCCGGCGCCGTCGACGGTCGGGGCCTACCGGCCCGCCGAGCCGGTGTTCCTGCGCCGTCGCTCCCAGGAGGAGCACTGCGCGGCCGTCGAGGTCGCCAAGGAACAGATCCGGGCGGGCGAGGCGTTCCAGATCGTCGTCTCCCAGCGGTTCGAGATGGACTGCACGTCCGATCCGCTCGACGTGTACCGCGTGCTGCGGGCGACCAACCCCAGCCCGTACATGTACCTGCTGCACCTCGACGACGCCTCCGGCGGCTCGCCGTTCGCGATCGTCGGCTCCAGCCCCGAGGCGCTGGTGACGGTCCGCGACGGCCGCGCCACCACCCACCCGATCGCCGGCACCCGCTGGCGCGGCGCGACCGAGGAGGAGGACGCGCTGCTGGAGAAGGACCTGCGCGCCGACGAGAAGGAGCGTGCCGAGCACGTCATGCTCGTCGACCTCGGCCGCAACGACCTCGGCCGCGTCTGCGAGCCCGGCACGGTGAAGGTGCACAACTTCTTCTCCGTCGAGCGCTACAGCCACGTCATGCACCTGGTGTCGACGGTGACCGGCACCCTGCGCGCCGACCGCAACGCCTTCGACGCGGTCACCGCGTGCTTCCCCGCGGGCACGCTCTCCGGCGCGCCGAAGGTGCGCGCGATGCAGATCATCGAGCAGCTCGAGCCGACGCGCCGCGGCCTCTACGGCGGCATCATCGGCTACCTCGACTTCGCGGGCGACGCCGACACCGCCATCGCGATCCGCACCGCCGTCGTGCGCGACGGAAGGGCGTTCGTGCAGGCCGGGGGCGGGATCGTCGCCGACTCCGACCCGGTCGCGGAGGACACCGAGTGCCTGAACAAGGCGCGCGCGGTGCTGTCCGCGGTCGCCACGGCCGCGACCCTGAGCCCACCCGATGCCATCGTCGCGGGTGCCGCGGGTGCGGGGGAGGCCCGGCCGTCGTGACGGTGGCCGCCGCAGCGGTGCGCGCGGGGCGGCGACGCCTCGCGGTTGTCGCGGCCGCGCTGCTGGTGGGCGCGCTCGCGGCGTGGGCGTCGAGCCGGCTGACGTGGTTCTCCGCGACGGTGCCGACCCCGCGCGGCAGCACCGACGTCGCCGTGTCCGGCGCAGAGGTGCTCCCGGTGCCGACCGCGCTGGCCGTCCTCGCCCTCGCCGGTATCGCGGCGGCCGTCGCGGTCTCCGGCCTCGCGCGCCGGGTGCTGGGCGTGCTGCTGGTGCTGGTCGCGCTCGTGACGGTCTGGACCGTGGTGGCGGCATGGACGTCCCCGCCCGACGCCGCCCGGCTCGCCGTCCTCGCCGGGACGACCGCCGCGCCGGGCGCGTCCGGGGCTGTGACGGCGACCGCGGCGCCGGTGTTCGCCCTGGTGGGGGCGGTGCTCGTCGTCGTCGCGGGGCTGCTGCTGACGCTGCGCGAGCAGGGGATGCCGCGGATGGGCGCGCGCTACGCGACCGCGGACCCGTCCGGCGCGAAGCGTTCCGCCGATCCCGACCGGACCGCGTGGGAGGAGCTCGACGCGGGCCGGGACCCGACCCTCGACCGCGTCGACCGCGTCGACCGCGTCGACCGTGCCCCGGAGCCCCGTGACGGGCCTGGTCGCGGGGGCGGTGAGCGCGCTGACTAGCATGGTTCCGACGCCTGGAAGGCCCGAACCCGAAAGGGGAGACAGCCCCATGGGCGAGCGCACGAAGCAGACCTCCGGACCCACCGTCCTCGAATCGATCGTCGCCGGTGTCCGCGAGGATCTCGCCGTCCGTGAGGCCGCCGTCGACTTCGCCGAGATCAAGCGACGTGCCGCCGAGGCACCGCCGGCGCGCGACGTGATGGCCGCCCTGAACGCCCCCGGCGTCGGGGTGATCGCCGAGGTCAAGCGCCGCAGCCCGTCGAAGGGCGACCTCGCCTCGATCGGTGATCCGGCGGACCTCGCGCGGCGCTACGAGATCGGTGGCGCGCGGGTGATCAGCGTGCTCACCGAGCAGCGCCGCTTCGGCGGCTCGCTGGCCGACCTCGACGCGGTCCGCGCGGCCGTCGACATCCCGATCCTGCGCAAGGACTTCGTCGTCAGCCCCTACCAGGTGCACGAGGCGCGGGCGCACGGCGCGGACCTGGTCCTGCTGATCGTCGCGGCGCTGGAGCAGAACGTCCTGGCGTCGCTGCTCGACCGGGTCGAGTCCCTCGGGATGACGGCGCTGGTCGAGGTGCACACCGAGGAGGAGGCCGACCGGGCGCTCGAGGCCGGCGCGACGCTGATCGGCGTCAACGCCCGCAACCTGCACACGCTCGAGGTCGACCGCGGGATCTTCGGGCGGATCGCGCCGGGCCTGCCCAACAACGTGCTGCGCGTCGCCGAGTCGGGCGTGCGCGGGCCGGGCGACCTGCTCACCTACGCCGGGTGGGGCGCCGATGCGGTGCTCGTCGGCGAGGGTCTGGTGACCAGCGGCGACCCCGAGGGCGCCGTACGTGGTCTGGTGGCGGCGGGCTTCCACCCGTCGTGTTCACGGATGGTGCGCTGAGCCGGGACACCGGCCGGCGTACGTACTGCAGCGAGTTCGAGGGAGTGCGGTGGCCAGCAGCACGGGCGTGAAGCCCAGCGACGGTGTCGCGAACAGGTCGGGACACGAGCCCGACGAGCGCGGCCACTTCGGCCGCTACGGCGGCAGGTTCGTGCCGGAGGCGCTCGTCGCCGCCCTCGACGAGCTGGCCGCGGCCTACGAGAAGGCCCGCCACGACGACGAGTTCCTCGGCGAGCTCGACCGGCTGCACCGCGACTACACCGGCCGCCCCTCGCCGCTGACCGATGCGCCCAAGCTCGGCGAGCACGCCGGCGGCGCCCGGATCCTGCTCAAGCGCGAGGACCTCAACCACACCGGCTCGCACAAGATCAATAATGTCCTGGGCCAGGCGCTGCTCACCAAGCGGATGGGCAAGAAGCGGGTCATCGCCGAGACCGGCGCCGGCCAGCACGGCGTCGCGACGGCCACCGCGTGCGCGCTGCTCGACCTCGAGTGCGTCGTCTACATGGGCGAGGTCGACACCGCCAGGCAGGCGCTCAACGTCGCCCGGATGCGGCTGCTCGGCGCCACGGTCATCCCGGTCCGCACCGGTTCCCGCACCCTCAAGGACGCCATCAACGAGGCGCTGCGCGACTGGGTCACCAACGTCGACTCCACGCACTACCTGCTGGGCACGGTCGCCGGGCCGCACCCGTTCCCGGTGATGGTCCGCGACTTCCACCGCGTCATCGGCATGGAGGCGCGCGAGCAGGTGCTCGAGCGCACCGGTCGGCTGCCCGACGTCGTCGCCGCGTGCGTCGGCGGCGGATCCAACGCCATCGGCATCTTCCACGCGTTCATCGACGACCCGTCGGTGCGCCTCATCGGTTTCGAGCCGGGCGGCGACGGGATCGAGACCGGCCGCCACGGCGCCACCCTGGCCGAGGGCTCGCCCGGGGCGCTGCACGGTGCGATGTCGTACCTGTTGCAGGACGAGGACGGCCAGACCTCGGAGTCCTACTCCATCTCCGCCGGGCTCGACTACCCCGGCGTCGGTCCCGAGCACGCGCTGCTCAAGGACATCGGCCGTGCCGAGTACCAGCCGGTCACCGACGCCGAGGCGATGGAGGCGTTCGCGCTGCTGTCGCGCACCGAGGGGATCATCCCGGCGATCGAGTCGGCGCACGCCGTCGCCGGGGCGGTCCGGCTCGGCCGCGAGCTCGGCCCCGACGCCACGATCCTGGTCAACGTCTCCGGGCGCGGGGACAAGGACGTCGACACCGCCGCGAAGTGGTTCGGCATGATCGCCGAGGGCGAGAGCGCCGAGGACGCCGACGGCACCGCGATCGCCGACGGAGGACGGGCATGACGGTCTCGGACGTGTTCACCCGCTGCGCCGCCGAGGGTCGCGGCGCGCTCGTCGGCTACCTGCCGGCCGGGTTCCCGACCGTCGACGGCTCGGTCGACCTGATCAGCGCGATGGTCGACGGTGGGTGCGACCTCGTCGAGGTCGGCATCCCGTACTCCGACCCCGTGATGGACGGCCCGACGATCCAGGCCGCCGCCGAGACCGCGCTGCGCGCCGGGGTCCGGTTGCGCGACGTCTTCACCGTCGTCGAGCGCGTCGCCGCCGCCGGGGGCTCGGCCGTCGTCATGACGTACTACAACCCGGTGCTGCGGTACGGCGTCGACGCGTTCGCGCGCGACCTCGCCGCCGCGGGCGGGCTCGGCGTGATCACGCCCGACCTCATCCCCGACGAGGCCGACGAGTGGCTCGCGGCGTCGACCGCCCACGGGCTCGACCGGATCTTCCTGGTCGCGCCGTCCTCGACCGAGGAGCGCATCGCCTCGACCGTCGCCGCCTGCACCGGCTTCGTCTACGCGACGTCGATCATGGGGGTGACCGGTGCCCGCGACAGCGTGGCCGACGTGGCGCCCGAGATCGTCGCGCGCACCCGGCCGCACACGCGGCTGCCGATCGGCGTGGGTCTGGGGGTGCGGTCGGGCGAGCAGGCCGCGCAGGTGGCGTCGTTCGCCGACGCGGTGATCGTCGGCTCGGCGTTCGTCTCCGCCGCCACCGACCGCGGCACCGACGGCGTGCGTGACCTCGCCGCCGAGCTGGCCGACGGCGTCCGCCGCGCCGGGGTTCCCGCCCCGGCCTGACCACACCCGCCCGCATGCCGCGGCGGGCGGTGGGGTTGCGCTCGGGGGGCCGGCCGCAACCTGGCTGTTGTCTCCTGGCGGCTGGGCGACGGTGAGGTTGCGCTCGGGGCGTCGCAGGTGCGCGGGCGGCGACAGGGGTGCGCGCGGGCACGCCGGACCGGCGCGGTCCGTGCCGTCGTGCCCACGGGCCGTCGTTGCAGGCCCCGCGGCCGGGCCCGGATCGGGACGAACGGGTGCGAGGCGGGCGGGGGCGGGTCGGCGCGACGTCGCGCCACGCGTGAGCGATACCGTGGCGGCGTGAGCCTCGCGCTGTCGGCCGTGCTGCCGGCGTTCATCCCCAGTCCCGACCGCGGGGTCTGGCACCTCGGACCGCTCCCGATCCGGGCCTACGCGCTGTGCATCATCGCGGGCATCATCGTCGCG
>Ga0182736_1001188_pt1 | contig 27829 bp, 29 predicted proteins | sample eDN5th30CKraftBY_FD_128882 | JGI IMG/M metagenome (GOLD analysis project Ga0182736, IMG submission 128882) | Enriched backyard soil microbial communities from Emeryville, California, USA - eDNA 5th pass 30_C Kraft BY (version 2) (version 2) | ecosystem: Environmental > Terrestrial > Soil >...
CAGTACGCGATGTTGATGTCGGCATATCTCGCGGCAACCCCGGTGGAGATCATCGGGAGCGGAACTTGTACGCGCTGGAGCGACGGCGAGGATATTGAAAGTGTGAACTATTATACGCCTTAGGTCGTGAACTCATAAAAGGGGCGGTCAGCTAGGCTCGACGAGCCGATATGACCTGACCGATTTCGCGTGGCGCGTGATTCAGCCGCTGCTGCCGAACAAGCCACGAGGCGTACCGCGTGTCGGTGATCGCCGCGTGCTGAATGGCATCTTCTGGGTATTGCGCTCCGGTACGCCGTGGCGTGATCTGCCCCAACGCTACGGCCCGCGCACAACCTGCTACAATCGCTTCGTGCGTTGGCGCAAAGCGGTGTGTGGGACAAGATGATGGATGCCATAATTGCCGCGCATGACGACAACATCCAGATGATCGACAGCACTTCCCATCCGGGCGCATCAACAAGCTGCTACGGCAAAAAGGGGGATCGAGATCATTGTCTCGGTCGATCACGCGGCGGGCTTACAACCAAAATCCACGCAGGCGTCGATGCGCAAAGGCTCCCCATCCGTCTCGGGCTGACGCCGGGGCAAGCACATGACGGTCCCGTCGCCTATCGTTTGCTCGACCGTCTCGATCCGCGCATCATCGTTCTTGCCGACAAAGTGCATGATGCCGATGGCATCCGCAGCCTGATCGAGGCGAAGGGCGCGGTGCCAAACATCCCGGCCAAATCAAACCATAAATGGAAACTCTGCTTCAGCAAGGGGTTCTATCGCGAGCGAAATCTCGTCGAACGCTTCTTCAGCAAGCTCAAGCATTTCCGCCGCATCGCCACCCGTTACGACAAACTCGCCCCAAACTTCCTCGCGATGACTCAACTTGCATCAATGCGCCCGTGGTTCCGCGCTGATGAGTCTACGACCTAGCTGAGGCGGCCAGACCCCACCGCCGCCCCCTGCTCGCAGGTAAAGCCAACTTCGATCATGGCATGGGCGATATCACGCATACATCTGGGCTCTCCGAGAATCGTCTGAAATTGACTGCCATCGGTCCGTATTGATGAGGGGCCGGCATCGACGTTTTCTAACAGCCATGTATCTGCGCGCTGGGTTAGGGCGGTGATTCCGGCAACCGTGCCATAGTTCAGACAAGCGAAATCGTAGCTCACATTGAGAATCCTCTCGATCGCTACATAACATCTTACCCGGCCCGAAAAATCTACGGCCAGCCAGACTTAACCCGGATTATATTGACCGTGTAGGCAAGACGCCAAACGTCTGCGTCTCCGACACTTCGATGATCGCGAGGTAGTGCCGCTCGAGGCGCTGGGCGATGATCAGCCAAACCTTCAAACTGTGCGGATCACCCATGAGCTGGTAAGCTCTCAGGTGCTCCAGAACGTACTCGCCAGCGCGATTGCCGAGAATCTCGATCAGTCTTGTGCCGCAAGCCCAAAGCTGCCGTTCGAGTATCCCGTGCGAGATGCAGAGCGGTTCTTGTGCGGTAAGCCTGCTCATCACAGCGCGCCTTACACACCACGCGATACTCGTTATACAAGATTCTGGCGTGCCTGAGGCTCGTCCTCCTCGCAGTCCGAGGGCCGTCCAGTGCATCGAGCTTGTCGATCAGCTCGGAAATAGTCTCCTCGATCATCCAGCACGGCGCGTTGCGCAGTATCCAGACCGCTGCATGGTCGCCGACCAGCGCGGGCATGCGAGGCGCGCGGCCCACCTACAGCATCCCGGCGTCGCGCATGCTGAAAACGGCATGGCGAGATACGATGAGATGGTCGATCACCCTGACCCCTAACACGCGCCCCGCGCTGGCCACTGCTTTCGTCATTTCGCCATCGGCACGGCTTGGGCTGGGATCTCCCGAGGGATGGTTATGCACTAGAATCAGCCCCGATGCGCCCAGCTCGATCGCCCGGCCGATCACCAAGCGGGGGTAGATCGGGACCTCATCGACCGAGCCAGACCACATCTCCTCTTCACGGAGCAGGCGCTGCCCGGAGTCGAGAAAGACCGCGCGAAAATGTTCGTGGCGGGCCTCAGCAAGCAGCAGCGCGAGATACTCCCGCATATCGGCCGGGCCGGCGATGCGTTGGCGCGCGGCAACCGTTTCCGTTGCAACACAGACCAGCAGCGCATTCAGCGCGCGAATCCGGGCAGCGGCATGCGGTGGTGCGCCACACCGGACAATCTCCCGCTGGGATGCGGCCAGCAGCGCGCGAACCGAACCGAACTGATCGATCAGACTTTTTGCGATACTGCCGCCGTTGCTGCCGAGGACTTGCTCCAGCAGGGCTCCAGCCCGCTCCGACGCTCGCGAGCGCGGTGGCGCTCTGTGCCAAGCGCAAGCAAGGTTTGCATTGGATAGGCCCAGACTACGTTCGTGAGCCAATATATCAACGGCAACGTGTCCGGTTCGATCAGCTTCAGCGCGTGGCCCACCATGGCCAATATCTGCATCGACGCTATAGGCATCGGCCAGAAGCGATCGGCCCGGAGCGCAACCGCCACAAGCCCGCAGAGCAGGCTCCCGTCGATGAGAACCAAGCCAAGGTCTATGTGGCCGAAGGCCCAGTTCAGCTTTCGAACAAGGATTGATGCTGGGAAGGCCACGAAAAGCAGCAATGCGATCCAGCGCTCGGGACAACCTCCGTATCGCAGCGCAAAGAGTGACGAGCCCAACCATAGGAGCAGGAAAGCGGCGGCGATGACCATGCGCGCATCTCATCGCCGCCGCTTCGACCGTCAACCGGCTTCGACGGGGCTTGCAACGCGCCGTGCAATGGCCCGGTCGCGCTTGGCGGAAGGGCACGGCCATGAAGGGCCATAACTATCCTGATCGACGCCCATGCGCGCAGCCGCGGCGCCAACTGCAACATGGGTGGCCAGCAAAGCCTCCCTGCCATCAACAAAGCGGGCGAGCGTCTCGCTGATCTTCGTGAACGCCGGCTGGGCCAAGTGCGCGGGAGTATCGGTAGCCTTGCGGCTATCGGCCATAGTGACGAGCAATTGTCCGATGGACCCCAGCACGGCGTCCGTAGCCTTCTCCGCGGCCAAGACATCGCCGGATATCGCCATGATCGACGAATAGAGCGGATGATCTTCAAGTCGCATACGTCCTCCTTTGCGCGCCTGCGCATCACGGTTGCAGGGACGGACATCAGCGGGTGAACGAGGAGACGGCTTTGGCGATAGTGAACAGCATCGCAGCGCCAGCACTGACCGCTAGAAAAGCTCCTCCGACAACTACAGTGCCGGCGAGGATCAAAGCACCTCGTATCGGCATCGAGAGAGTGTCCGGTCGTTCCCCCGCAAAAATCGAACGAATCAGCCGAGTGAGGTTCGATTCACCAACTGGTCCACTCTGTCCGGGATCGACCGCGACGTCCTTGAGCGTTGTGGCACCGCTGTCGATCCGATCGGGAAATTCCGTCGGAAGGTCGAGCTTATCGAGCCCGAGATTTTGCGGGGGCGGATTTTCGGGGGCTCCGGCGGCGGTGGCATAGAGCCGCGCGGCGTGCCGCAGATTGCGAGCATTGAGCTTTATAATGGCCTCGCGGACGTATCCACGCACCGTGCCGGGCTGCACGCCCAGCATCGCTGCGATCTCGTCAATCGAGTAATGTTGGGCAGCGAGGCGCAAGCAATCAGCTTGCCGGGGCGACAAGCGCCCTAGGTTTTCGAGTCCCCCCATGACGCAAGTTAACCACGATTCTCGGCCTAGGGAACCGCAGGAACCTATGTCGATGGATAGTTATGCTAACATTGCGGGGTAGTCGCCTTACCCTTCGCCTGCAAAGTTCCAACGCCCCCCGCCGGCTTGCAATGACCTCTTACGCTTGTTGCACTCAATCATTCGGCAATCTTGCCAATTTTTGCCAATGGCGCTATATGATGCCCTATGAGCACGATGAACATCTCATTGCCCGAAACGCTCAAGACGTTCGTCGACGAACAGGTCACAGGGCGCGGCTACGGCACCAGCAGCGAATATGTCCGCGAATTGATCCGCAAGGATCAGGACAATCAACGACTGCGGCACCTGCTGCTTGAAGGCGCCGAATCTGCGCCCGGCGGCCCGGCTGATGATGCTTATTTCGAGGGATTGCACGCCCGAGCTCGCGGCGCGGCATGATCGCAAAGCGGGTCCGCCCGCGTAGCCAGGCCCGGCTCGATGTCGAGGACGCCGTCGATCATTATGCCCGTGAGGCAGGCACGGAAGTCGCGTTAGGGTTCATCGAAGCGCTCGAAAGAGCTTACCGCGCGATCGGCGAAGATCCGGGCGACGGTTGGCCGCGCTACGCTCATGAGTTGAATTTGCCGGGCTTGCGACATCGCCGCATCGCGCGCTTCCCATGGCTCATCTTCTACGTTGAGCAGAGCAACCATATCGACGTCTGGCGCGTGCTCGATGCGCGCCGGGACATTCCTGCATGGCTGGATACTCCTCCGGAGCAGTAGGTTGAGCACCGGTCGACTTTTGCGAATCCACCGGCCCAAAGAACGTTCACAAGCTCCGCGCCGACACTCGATCTCATCCAACTTTGTGGAGGCTTTCGGTCAGGCGGAACCGGGGCACCGACAATATCTTTATCGCGCTGATAGAATTACATATTCTCCTGAACGTCAGTCTCCTTCGTAATGCGGGGGTCACAGGTTCGAGTCCTGTAGGCGCACCATTTCTCCCGATCCTCCGGCATCCGGCAGCGATTGCAAGCCTCCCGAGACATCCCCTTTCCCGCGCTGGCGTCCGCTTTGGTCGCGTGCAGCGTCGGATTGGCACGGTGTTGTCGGAGGGATACGATGCCGCACTCCCGCCGCCGATACCCGTGCCAAACTGTGGTGCCGGGACGAGATACCGCCAGCCGCGTCCGCGAAACGGGGGGGGGGCAAATTTGCCAATGGTTGGGTGGCGGATCCGCGTAAGCAACATTTATCGCGTCTATATTGACGGCGGCTCCCGCCTCATGGCACTGGCACGCCACATCGCTGCAAAACAGATTGCAAGACAATCCGGCAGCATGTCGCAAAAGTGATGTGAAAACAGCACCTTGCGGGTGTAGCTCAATGGTAGAGCAGAAGCTTCCCAAGCTTACGACGAGGGTTCGATTCCCTTCACCCGCTCCACCGCTGGCGCCACGACCCGTCAGATCCCGCCGGCCAGCACCTCGCGGCCCGCGGCCTCCAGTGCGTTGGTGAGATCGGCCACGCAGCCGTCGATCAGCGCCTGATCGGTCGCGCGGACCACGAAATTGGCGCCGACACGGCCTTCCCGGAAGAACGGGTAGCTGCCGATCGCCACGCCGTCGTGGGTGCGCTCGGCCTCACGCAGCAGGTCGGCGACCTCGCTTTCGGGCACCCAGCAGCCGATCGTCGCCGACAGGACGGGTAGCCCGCCCTCCAGCGTGCCGGTCAGCGCGTCGAGCATCCCGGCGGTGATGTGCGGGACCCCCGCCATCACGAACACGTTACCGATGCGGATGCCTGGCGCGCCCGACATGCGATTGGGGATCAGATCGGCGCCGTCGGGCACGCGCGCCATCCGCGCCCGCGCCTCCGTCAGCCCGCCGCGGGTGGCGTAATAGCGCTCGAGCACCGCCAGCGCCTGGGGATGATGGACCACGCCGACGCCCAGCGCGCTTGCGATCGCGTCGACGGTGATGTCGTCGTGGGTCGGGCCGATGCCGCCGGTGGTGAACAGATAGTCGTTGCGCGCGCGCAGCTGATTGACCGCCTCGACGATGCGGTCCTCGACGTCGGGGACAATGCGAACCTCGGCCAGGCGGATGCCCTGGACGTTGAGCCAGGTCGCGATCTGCGCGACGTTCTTGTCCTGGGTGCGGCCCGAGAGGATCTCATCGCCGATCACCGCCAGCGCGGCTGTCCAGATCCTGTCGCCCATCATCGCCCCATAGCGAAATCGCGGCCGCGCCGCTATATGGCGCGGATGACCGACTATGTGACCGCCGACGCTCCGCTCACGCGCACGGGCGCGATCCGCCTGCACCGTCCCGAAGATTTCGAGGGGATGCGCCGCGCCGGCCGGCTGGCCGCCGAGGTGCTCGACGCGGTGGTGCCGCACATGGTGCCCGGCGTGACGACGCAGGAGATCGACGACATCGTCCACCGCGCCATTCTGGCCGGCGGCGGCGTGCCGGCGACTTTGGGTTATCGCGGCTATACCCATTCGAGCTGCATCTCGATCAACCACGTCGTGTGCCACGGCATCCCGGGCGAGCGCACGCTGAAGGACGGCGACATCGTCAACGTCGACGTCACCCCGATCCTGGACGGCTGGCACGGCGATTCGAGCCGGATGTACCTGATCGGCGACCCGCCGCTGAAGGCGAAGCGGCTGGTCGACGTCACCTATGAATGCCTGATGCTGGGCATCGAGCAGGCGAAGCCCGGCAACCACCTGGGCGACATCGGCCACGCCATCCAGCGCCATGCCGAGAAGCATCGTTACGGCGTGGTGCGCGATTTCTGCGGACACGGGCTGGGCCGGCTGTTCCACGACGCGCCCGAGGTGATCCACGCCGGCCGCCCCGGCACCGGCCCCGAATTGCGGCCGGGCATGTTCTTCACGATCGAGCCGATGATCAATACCGGCAAGCCCGACGTGAAGCTGCTCGACGACGGATGGACCGCGGTGACGCGCGACCGGTCGCTGTCCGCCCAGTTCGAGCACTCGATCGGCATCACCGAGGACGGGTGCGAGATCTTCACGCTGTCGCCGGGCGGGTTCCACCAGCCGCCATATCTTTGAGGCCCGGCTGACGGAAGGCGCTACGCATCCTCCGCCGCCCGCCTTGCCGCGTTGGCGGCATCATGGGCGAGGCGGATCGGCAGCGGGAGGCGGCGTCCGTCGCATAGCCGCAGCACCCACGCCACCGCGGTGTCGAGCGACACGCGATGGCCGACACTGATATAGACCGGCTGCGCGCGGGCACGCGTGCGCAGCGCGATCCCCACCAATTCACCGCGATCGACCAGCGGCGCGCGGTCGCCGGGCGCCGGCCCGAGCATATCCTCGACGCGGCCGCACAGCAGCGTCTTGGCGCACCCGATCGTCGGTACGTCGGCGACCACGCCGAGATGGGTGGCGATGCCGCAACGGCGGGGATGCGCGCGCCCGTGGCCATCGACCAGGATCAGGCCGGGCATGGGATCGAGCAGCCGCAGCGCAGCGAGGATCGCCGGCGTCTCGCGAAAGCCGAGGTAACCGGGCACATAGGGAATGCGCGGCACCATCGTCACGCTCGACGCCGCCAGCGGCGCGGCCGGCAGCCAGGCCATCGGTGCCGCCGCCGCGTGGATCGGTCCGCGCACGTCGCGCCAACGCATCGACGTGTCGACACCGGCGAGCGTGCGGATCGGATCGAGGCGGTCGGTGGTCTCGCAGAGGCGGGCGAGATCGCGCTGCACCTGCGTCGCGACGCTCAGGTTTGGCGGCGCCAGCCACTCATCGGGAATTGCACGCATCCAGCCTCTTCTACCGTTCTTGCCCGGCAAATGGGCAGCCACGACCCGCTTGCCCAATTATCGGGCAGCGCCCCGGGTTCCGGCGGCGATGCCAGGATGCAACGCTACAGGGGTTTTTGCGGCACCTGCGAATGGCACGCTTGCTGCAAGCCGCGCGATCAGGGAGAATGGGGCCGCTCTCTATCAGCGACCAACAGGGACATTCCGGTGAAGAAGATCGAAGCCATCATCAAGCCGTTCAAGCTCGACGAAGTTAAGGAGGCACTGCACGAGGTCGGCGTGTCCGGCATCACCGTGACCGAAGCCAAGGGTTTCGGCCGGCAGAAGGGCCATACCGAACTGTATCGCGGTGCCGAATATATCGTCGACTTCCTGCCGAAGGTGAAGCTCGAGGTGGTGGTCGAGGACAGCCTGGCCGAGCGCGTGGTGGAGGCGATCGCCGGCGCGGCACAGACCGGGCGGATCGGCGATGGCAAGATCTTCGTCATCCCCGTCGAGACCGCGCTGCGCATCCGCACCGGCGAGCGCAACGAGGATGCGATTTGACGCGGTGCAACAATCGGTGAAAGCCGGCGACCGCACCGCAACATGATTCCGCCGCGACCCCGCGGCGATTTTTCGAGAGAGCAAAGGGCAATCAAGATGGCGAATTCGGCGAGTGACGTCCTCAAGATGATCGAGGAGCAGGAGATCGAGTGGGTCGATCTTCGCTTCACCGATCCCAAGGGCAAGTGGCAGCACCTGACCATGGTCGCCAGCCTGATCGGCGAGGACGAGCTGACCGACGGGCTGATGTTCGACGGATCGTCGATCGCCGGGTGGAAGGTCATCAACGAATCGGACATGGTGCTGAAGCCCGATCTGGACGCGGTCTATGTCGATCCGTTCTCGGCCACGCCGATGCTGATCCTGGTGTGCGACATCGTCGAGCCGTCGACCGGCGAACTCTATGCCCGCGATCCGCGTTCGACCGCCAAGCGCGCCGAGGCGTACCTCAAGACCACCGGGATCGGCGACACCGTCTACGTCGGCCCCGAAGCCGAGTTCTTCATGTTCGACGACGTGCGGTTCGAGAACGGGTACAACACCAGCTATTACAAGATCGACGACATCGAACTGCCGACCAACACCGGCCGCGAATATGACGGCGGCAACCTGGGCCACCGCCCGCGCGCCAAGGGTGGGTACTTCCCGGTCGCGCCGGTCGACAGCGCGGTCGACATCCGCGGCGAGATGGTCTCGACCATGATCGAGATGGGCCTGCCGTGCGACAAGCATCACCACGAGGTCGCCGCCGCGCAGCACGAGCTGGGCCTGACCTTCGGCACGCTGACGGTCACCGCCGATCGGATGCAGATCTACAAGTACGTCGTGCACCAGGTCGCCCACGCCTATGGCAAGACCGCGACGTTCATGCCGAAGCCGATCAAGGAAGATAACGGGTCGGGGATGCACACCCACCTGTCGATCTGGCAGGGTAAGGAGCCGCTGTTCGCCGGCAACGGTTATGCCGGCCTGTCCGACACCTGCCTGTATTTCATCGGCGGCATCATCAAGCATGCCAAGGCGCTGAACGCCTTCACCAACCCGTCGACCAACAGCTACAAGCGGCTGGTGCCGGGCTATGAGGCACCGGTGCTGCTCGCCTATTCGGCGCGCAACCGGTCGGCATCGTGCCGCATCCCATACGGCACCGGCGCCAAGGCCAAGCGGGTCGAGGTCCGTTTCCCCGACGCGATGGCCAACCCGTACCTGGCCTATGCCGCGCTGTTCATGGCCGGGCTGGACGGCATCCAGAACCGCATCCATCCGGGCGAGGCGATGGACAAGAACCTGTACGACCTGCCCCCGGCCGAGCTGGCCGAGGTGCCGACGGTGTGCGCGTCGCTGCGCGAGGCACTCGAATCGCTGGCGGCGGATCACGACTTCCTGCTGAAGGGCGACGTGTTCTCGAAGGAGCAGATCGAATCGTACATCGAGCTGAAATATGAGGAGGTCGCCCGCTGGGAGATGACCCCCAGCCCGGTCGAATTCGACATGTACTACAGCGCGTAAAGCGCGAACCGCAGCACATGAGGAAGGGGCGTCCGGCGTTATCCGGGCGCCCTTTCTGTTTCCTGCGCTTCAGGCATTTGTTACGCCCGCCGCATGATCCACGCCCTCCCCTCAACCGCCGCACGCCGCTTTCTGCTCGGCTGTCTCGCGCTCGCCGCCACGATTGCGCCGGCCGCCGCCCATCCTGCCCCCGACCTGCCCGAGGCGCGGATGCAGGCCGCCATCGCGGCCGGGCACGACCGCGACGTCGCGCTGCTCGAACGCGCGGTGAACCAGAATTCGGGGACGCTGAACCTCGACGGGGTGCGCAAGGTCGGCGCGATGTTCAGCGCCGAACTGGAACCGCTGGGCTTTACGGTGAGCTGGGTCGATCAGGCGGCGGTGGGCCGTGCCGGGCACCTGATCGCCGTCCACCAGGGCAATGGCCTGGGCAAGCGCATCCTGCTGATCGGCCACCTCGACACCGTGTTCGAGCCGGACTCGCCGTTTCAGAGCTTTGCGCGCGACGGCAACCGCGCCACCGGCCCCGGCACCAGCGACATGAAGGGCGGCAACGTCGTGATCGTCGCGGCGATGCGCGCGATGCAGGCGGCGGGAACGCTGAAGGACGCCGACATCGCCATCCACCTCCTCGGCGACGAGGAACGTACCGGTACCCCGCTGGAGGTGGCCCGCAAGGATCTGATCGAGGCCGGCCGATGGGCAGACGTCGCGCTGGAATATGAAGGACTGGCGCAGGAGGGCGGGCGCGACATGGGCACCGTGGCCCGGCGCAGCGCGGCAAGCTGGGAATTGCGCGCGACCGGGCGGACCGGCCATTCCGGTGGGGTGTTCGGCGCGGCGCTGGGCTATGGCGCGATCTATGAGATGGCGCGGATCCTCGACGATTTCCGCCGCGAACTGCCCGAGCCGAACCTGACCTACAACGTCGGGGTGATCGCGGGCGGCACCCCGGCGGCAATCGATCCGGCCGGGTTCCGGGCCAGCGCGTCGGGCAAGACCAACATCGTCGCCGCCGACGCGGTCGCGCGCGGCGACCTGCGTTCGCTCACCCCCGAACAGGACACACGCGCCCGCGAACGGATGCAGGCGATCGTCGCGCGGCACCTGCCCGGCACCGGCGCGACGCTGACCTTTTTCGACAGCTATCCGCCGATGGCGCCGACCGAGGGCAACCGCGCGCTGCTGGCGAAGCTGAATGCGGTCAACCGCGATCTCGGCCTGCCCCGGATGGGCGAATATGATCCGGCCAAGCGCGGCGCGGCGGATTCGGGCTTCGTCGCCGCCTATGCCGACACGCTGGGCGGGATGGGCGTCGCGGGCGGCGGCGCCCATGCCGAGGGCGAGTGGATCGACCTGAACAGCATCGCCCCGCAGGCGCTGCGATCCGCGGTGCTGATCAGCCGGCTCGCCGCCGAAGCGCGGTAGCGGAGCGCGCCCCCTACGGGATCAGCAGGCTGCTGCCGATGGTTTCGCCCGCTTCCAAGGCGCGGTGGGCGTCGGCCGCGTCGGAAAGGGCGAAGGTGCGGCCGATTTCCGGGCGGATCGCGCCCGCGCGCAGCATCGCGAACACGCGGGCGATACCGGCGGCGCGCTCTTCGGAGGTGACATAATAGTCGAACAGTGTCGGGCGGGTGACGAACAGCGATCCGCCCGCCGCCAGCACGCCCAGGTTGACGCCGCTCACCGCCCCGCCGGCATTGCCGAAGCTGACGATCAGCCCGCGCCGCGCCGCGCTGGCCAGCGACCGTTCCCACGTCGCCATGCCGACGCCGTCGAACACCACCGGCACGCCGGCGCCGCCGGTGATCTCGCGCACCCGCTTCGCCACATCCTCCTGCTTGTGGAGGAGGACGTGGTCCGCGCCCGCGTTGCGCGCCATCGCCGCCTTCTCATCGCTGCCGACCGTCCCGATCACCGTCGCGCCGACCGCCTTGAGCCAGCCGACCAGCAGGTGCCCGACCCCACCGGCGGCGGCGTGGACGAGCACCGTCTGCCCCGCCTGCACCCGCGCGCAGCGTTCGACCAGGAATTCGGTGGTGCAGCCCTTGAGCAGCAGCGCGGCTGCGGTGCGGTCGTCGATGTCGTCGGGCAGATGGAACAGCGCGCCGGCCGGGGTGACATAGCGCGTGGCATAGGCGCCGCGCGTCGGGCCGAACGTCGCCACCCGGTCGCCGGGGGCGAAATCGGCCACACCGTCACCCACCGCCTCGACCACTCCGGCCGCCTCCGACCCCAGCCAGCCGGGGAGCGCCGTGGGGTAAAGCCCGCTGCGGAAATAGGTGTCGATATAGTTGATCCCGATCGCGGTGGTGCGGATCACCACCTCACCGGGGCCAGGCGGCGGCAGGTCCACATCGACCATGCGGATCACCTCCGGCCCGCCCAACGTATCGAACCTTGCCGCCTGCGCCTTCATCGCCACCCTCCTAACGCGTTTCGCCTTGAAACCTGTGCCATGCATTGCCATCACTTGCCCGTACCCGAAATTCGAACGACCGGAGGCGAGGATGCGCAGCTACCTGAAGCATTATATTGGCGGCCAGTGGGTCGAAAGCCAGGGCGGAACCCGCCACGACGTGATCGATCCGGCGACCGAGCGACCCTGTACCGAGATCACGCTGGGCACGCCAGCCGACGTCGACGCGGCGGTGGCGGCGGCGCGGACCGCGTTCGACAGCTTTTCGCGCACCAGCGTCGACGAGCGGGTCGCGCTGCTCGAAGCCGTTCTGGCCGAATACAAGAACCGCGCCGGCGACCTGGCCGAGGCGATCGCGACCGAGATGGGCTGCCCGATCTCGATGGCGAAGACCGCGCAGGTCGGCACCGGCATCGGCCACCTCACGGCGGCGATCGCGGCGCTGAAGGAATTCAAGTTCGAGGAGACGATCAACACGTCGCTGGTAGTCCACGAACCGATCGGCGTGGTCGCGCTGATCACGCCGTGGAACTGGCCGCTCAACCAGATCACGGCCAAGGTGGCCCCGGCGCTGGCAGCCGGCAACACGATGATCCTGAAGCCGTCCGAGGAAGCACCGTCGTGCGCGGTGATCTTTGCCGAGATCATGGACAAGGCCAGGGTGCCGGCGGGCGTGTTCAATCTGGTCAACGGCAACGGGCCGGGCGTCGGCACCGCGCTGGCGCAACATCCGGGCATCGACATGGTCAGCTTCACCGGATCGACCCGCGCCGGCATCCTGGTGGCGAAGAACGCCGCCGACACGGTCAAGCGCGTCCACCAGGAACTGGGCGGAAAATCGCCTTCGGTGGTGCTCGACAGCGCCGACCTGAACCGTGCGGTGCCGGGCACGCTGATGAGCGTGCTCCTCAATTCGGGGCAGAGCTGCATCGCCCCTGCCCGCCTGCTGGTGCCCAAGGCGCGCGAGGCGGAAGCGATCGCGATCGCGACGCAGGTGATGAACGCCACCACGACCGGCGATCCGCAGGCCGAGGGCCGCCACATCGGCCCTGTGGTCAACAAGGCGCAGTGGGACAAGATCCAGGGGCTGATCACCAAGGGGCTGGCCGAAGGCGCCAAGCTGGAGACCGGCGGCCCAGGCCGGCCCGACGGCGTCGACAGCGGCTATTACGTCAAGCCGACGCTGTTTTCCGGCGTGACCAACGACATGACGATCGCGCGCGAGGAGATCTTTGGACCCGTCGTCACCATCATCCCCTATGAGGATGAGGAGGATGCGGTGCGGATCGCCAACGACACCGACTACGGCCTGTCGGCGGTGGTGTTCGGCGATGCCGAGGGCGTGAAGCGCGTCGCCCCGCGCCTGCGCGCCGGCATGGTTTACATCAACGGCGGCCAGCCCGATTCGAGCGTGCCGTTCGGCGGCTACAAGCAATCGGGCAACGGCCGCGAATATGGCAAATTCGGGCTGGCCGAGTTCATGGAAGTGAAGTCGCTGGTCGGCGCGCTGGCCTGAGCGGGCTATCGTCATTGCGGCAATCCGGCGTCGCGCGCGCGGCGCTGGATTGCTTCGCCCCGGCGACCGGCGGGCCTGCAATGACGAAGGGGTAAAGCCGGAGGGCGCGCGCCCTATCGCACGGGCCACACCCACAGGATCAGCGGCGTGGCGATCACCAGCACGAGCAGCGACAGCGGCGCGCCGAGCCGGGCGTAGTCGCCGAAACGATAGCCGCCCGGGCCCATCACCAGCGTGTTGCACTGGTGGCCGATCGGCGTGAGGAAATCGCAGCCCGCCCCAACCGCCGTCGCCATCAGGAACGCTTCCGGCCGATAGTGGAGATCGCCGGCGAAGGTGACCGCGATCGGCGCCATCACCAGCACCGTCGCGGCGTTGTTGAGGAACGGCGTCACCGCCATCGCCGCCGCCAGGATCAGCGCCACCGCACCCCACGGCGGCAGCGTCGCGGCGGTGTGCGACAGCCAGGTGCCGATCAATTCGGTGACGCCAGACGTGCGCAGGCTGTCGCTGACCGGAATCAGCGCACCGAGCATGATCAGGATCGGCCATTCGATATGCGAATAGGCATCGCGGACCGGCAGCGCGCCGGTGGCGACGACCAGCCCCGCCCCTGCAAAGAAGGCGACCGCCACCGGCACCCATCCCATCGCCGTCGCGACCATCGCCGCGACCAGGATCGCGACCGGCAACAGCCATTTGCGCGGGCTGCCCAGCCGCAGCGCACGCTCGGCCAGCGGCAGCACGCCGAGTTCGCCCAGGCGGTCGGGCATCCGGTCCAGCCGGCCCTGCAACAGCAGCAGATCGCCCGCCGCCAGCGTGATCCGCGCCAGCCGGCGGTCGAGCCGCTCGCCGCGCCGCGACACCGCGATCAGGTTCACGCCCATCCGCTCGCGCAGGTTGAGGTGGCCGACGGTCTCGCCGACCAGCGGCGAATCGATGTTCACCACCGCCTCGATCACGCCGATATCGTCGCCGTCGTGCTTGTCCTGGCCGACCAGCTCCAGTTCGTCGCCGGCGATTACCCTTTCGAGCACGTCGGGCGCGCCGCCGAGGATCAGTATGTCGTCCTCACGCAGCTTGATGTCGGGCAGCGGCACGGTGCGCAGCCCCGAGCGAAGCAACGCCGCGAGACTCACGTCGCCCTCATAGCGTTCGAGCAGCTTGCCCAGTTCGCTGCCGATCGCGCTCGATCCGGCACCGACGCGCACCTCGGTGACATAGCTGGCGACGTCGAGCGCCTGCCCCATCGTCGCGGGGGCGGTGCGTTGGCGCGACTGGAGCCGATAGGCAAAGCGCAGGAAGATCAGCCCGACGATCGTCAGCGTCAGACCGACGGGGGCATAGTCGAACATGCCGAACGGCTGGCCGGTCATGTCTTCCCGGACGCGGCTGACGATGATGTTCGGGGACGTGCCGACGAGCGTGATCAGCCCGCCCAGCAGCGACGCGAACGACATCGGCATCAGGAACACCGACGGCGATGCGTTCGAGCGCTTGGCCATGGAGAAGGCGGCGGGCATCATCATCGCCAGCGCGCCGATATTCTTGACCAGCGCCGAGGCGAAGCCGACCGTGGCGGTGAGCAGCAGCAGTTGCGAGCGAACCCGCGTGACCCGGTGCGCCAGTGTCGCGAGCACCCGTTCGATGATACCGGAGCGTTGCACCGCACCGGACAGCACCAGCGCCGACCCGACGATGATGACGATGTCGTCCGAAAAGCCAGAAAAGGCGTCCGCCGGTTTCACCACGCCAAGCGCCAGCGCGGCGAGCAGCGCGAGGATGGCGACGATATCGTAGCGCAACCGGCCCCAGACGAAGAGGATCATCATGCCCACGAGTACGGCGATGGACAGGATTTGCGTCAGCGTCATCGGTCAGCCCTGAACCAAGCGACCGCCGTGTTGTTCCGGCCCATCAATAATCCTTTGACACGCGGACGTTGGCGCTCTGGCGGCCGATCGTGGAGACGGTCGCGAGCAGGGACAGCCACCGCGTCACTTCAAACTCGACGCGGGTCGCCGAATAGCCCTGCCCATCGGTGATGATCTCCGCATAGGTGCGCCGAGTGATGTACTTGCCGGCGGCGATCGAGGTCGCCGCGCCGGTCTGCGGATCGGCGGGCAGGATGCGCAGCCGGTCGAGCCCCACCACCTTGCGCACCGCGTTGATCGGGTTGAGGCCGTCGCCGCCGCCCTGAAACGAGGCGACCGCCGCCGCCAGTTGCAGCGCCTCCGGCGCGGACAGGTTGGTGATCGAGGTGCCGAACAGCAGGCGCGAGAGCAACTCGTCCTCGGGCAGCGCGGGCACGCTGGTGAAGCTGATCTCCGGCTTGGCGGCGTTACCGGTGACGCGGATCGTGGCGTTCAATCCCTGCGTGTCGGCATTGGCGGCGATATCGAGCGCCGGGTTGGCCGGAACGCCGCCGTCGAAGCGGATGATGCCGCGCTCCAGCTCGAAATTGCGGCCGGAGAATTCATAGTCGCCGCGCACCAGATCGAGCTGGCCGGTGATCTGCGGATTGGTCGGTTCCCCGGCGATGGCGAGGTTGCCCGACCAGCGGCTGTCGAGGCCGAGGCCCTGGACCACGATCCCGTCGGGCGCGCGGGCGCGCACGTCCAGCCGCCACGGCCTGGCCAGCCGTTCCCCGTCATCCTCGTCGGCGCCGCGCGCATTGATCTCCCTGATGTTGAGCCGGGGCAGCGCCGCCGCCTGCGCCGCGCGGCCCAGCCGATAGCTGCCGGCGTTGACGACGACATTGCCGGAAATCACCCCGCCCGATCCGTCCGACCGGAACCGCAGCGGCCCGGTCACCGTCGCGCCGATATCGTCACGGACGATCAGGCGCGCGTTCTGCGCCTCCAGGGTCACGTCGATGCCAAAGCCGTTGGCGGCGGCGAGATCGAAACTGCCGCTGCCGCTGACCCGTCCGCTGGCGCCGTCCTGCGCGGCGAAGCGATCGAGCACCAGCCGCGATCCATCGAACCGCCCGCTCGCCTGAAGATTGCGCAGCACCGTGCCGGTCACCGTGCTTTCCAGCCGCGCCGTTTCGGTGCGCACCGACCCGCGAATGCGCGGATCGTCGAGCGTGCCGGACACGTCCGCGCCGATCGCGACCGGGCCGGACAGGTCGAACAGTTCGACCCCGCTCATCCGCCACAACGTATCCGCCGGCCCGGAATAGCGTAGCTGGGCGAACAGCGGAGCGCGCATCAGACGGGTGGCGAGATCGCCGCCGCCCAGCGGGCTGAGCTGCATCTGGGCACGGCCGATCGTCGCGCCGCCGCTGGCCACCACCGCGCGCGCCGCCGCCTTGTCCGCTTGCAGGATGCCAGCGATGCCGACGTCGATCGGCTTCGACGACAGCACCAGCCCCGACCGCGTCAGCCCGCGCACGGTCATGTCGATGCGCCCGGTCGGCGCGGCGCCGGCGGTCTGGGCATAGCGCAGCGTTCCCGACGCGCTGCCGCCGAGGCCGAGGCCGGGATAGCCGATATCGAGGACCGACAACGGCATCCGCGCCACCGCCGCGTCGAGCATCGTCGCAGCCGAGGAGAAACGGCCCGCCACCTGCGCCTCGCCACCCGCGAACGACAGCCGGGCCTGTTCCAGCCTCCAGCCGTCACCGTCACGCACCACCACGGCGGGCGCGGTCAGGCTGATCGGGCGACGATCGACCGTGCCCTGCGCACGGATCGTGTAGCGATCGGGCGCGATTCCGATGACCGACTGAATCTCGAAACTGCGGCCGCGCTGCCCGCCGATCGACAGCGTCGCCTCCCCATTGCCGCCCACCATGCGGACATTGCCGGCAATCCGCCCCAGCGACATCGCCCCGCGCCGCACGCCCTGCGCGGTCAGCGTGGCGTCGATGGAGGTGCCCGCCGGATCGAGCAGGATGCCGGCGTCGAGATGGCCGCGCCCGATCCGCAGCCCCCCGGCCAGTTGAGCGCCGCGCGCGTCGAGGCTGGCGTCGATGCGCTGTACCCCGTCCTGCGGCCGGAAGCCCAATGTGCCGGTGACGCCATTGCCGGCGACCGCGATCCGACCGTCGAACCCGCCGGGCACGATGTCCAGCCCACCACTCGCGCGCATCCCCGCCACGTCGAGCCGGGCGATGTCGATCCGCGACGTCCCGGCCTTCGGCAGCAGGATCGCGCCCTCTCCGGTGAAGGCGCCGATCAGCGATCCACCGGCGGCGGTGAAGGCGTAGCCGGCCGGATTGGGAGTCAGGTGGGCGCGGACGTCGCTGAGGCCCATCGTCGCGTTGGGGCGGGCGAGCAGAAGGTCGACGGTGGGGCGGCTGATGTCGCCGTCGATCTTGATCTGGACCGGGCCGTAGGTCGCCTGCGTGCCCGATCCTTCGAAATGGAAGCTGTCGTCACGGCGGCGAAAGCCGTTGCCGCTGAGCTTGAGCCCGGGCGAGGCCAGCACCAGCCCGCGGAAATAGAGCACGCCGTCTGGCGCGCGCTCCAGCCCGGTGTCTATGCGTGGCAGGCCCTGTGTCAGCGACGCGAAAAAGGCGTTGTCGAACCGCACCACCTGCGCCGCGCCGCGCCCGATCACGCGAGTGCCCCGCCCACCCGGCCCCGGCACCACCGACAGCCGCGATGTAACATCGACCAGCCCGATGCCCGGAATCAGGTAGCGCCGCAGCCCACCGGTCAGGCCGACCTCATACCGTCCGGTGGCAAGGTCGAGGAACAGCGTGATGCGGCCGTTGAGCTTGTCCGATCGCAGCACCAGATCGTCGCCGGTGACGTGCGCCGCGGTGACGCGCAGGCGGCCGTTGACACTGAGGTTACGCAGGATTCCGCCGGCGACGTCACCGACCCCGGTGACGCGTTGCGCGGTGAAGGCGACCGGCACGGTCACCGGCGCCTGCGACAGCCGGCCGCGCCCGGCGGCACGCGCGCCTTCGAACCCGGTATCGTCGAAGGCGAAGCGATCGGCGGTCAGGCGATAGTCGAAGCTGGCGGTATCGAATGCGCCGTCGAGGATCGCGTGCAGCTGGATGTTGCGCCCGGTCATGTTGGGAAACAGAGCAGGCGGGTGGAGCAGCCGGCCCGTCACGCGCACGTTGCGATAGGCGTTGGTGGCCAGATCGAGCCCGCCGGTCGCCTCCAGCGCCAGCGCCGCCGAGCGCAGCGACAGATTGCCGTCCAAGCGCCGGTTGACGAGCGTGCTGGCACCGCTGACCTGAACGCGCGGCGAAGTCAGCCGCTGGAGCTTGCCCTGGAGCACGCTGGCCGGGGCGAGCATCCCCGCCAGCGAATAGCGCCCGGCATCGTTGGCCAGCCGCAGGTCGATCACCCGCGTCGCGCCGACATCGGCGGTGCCGGTGCCGCGCCACGCCGCCCAGCGACCGTCGCCATGGATGTCGAGGGTCAGCGGATGCGCCAGCCCGGCCAGCTTCGCCAGCACCCCCTTGGCATCGCCGCGCGCGGTCAGGTCGATATCGAACCGGTCACGGTCGGGCGCGGCGTCGAGCTTGATCGCGAGCCGGTCGGTGCCCTGGACCACCGCGTCCAGATCGAGCAGCGCGCGCCCAGAACGGATATCGGCGCGGCCGCGCAGGCTGCCGGTGCGCCGCGCGCCCGTGATCGCCGGCGCCACCGTCAGCCGATCGACGCGCAATTCGCCGATCACGATGTCGAACCCGGGCAGGATCGGCCCCTTGCGCCCGGTGCGGATCGTCTCCGGCAGCTTCGCCAGTGTCGCGCGCGGGATGACGAGGCGGCGAATGTCGAGCCGATTGTTGACCCAGCCCAGCGGGCGCCAGTCGAGTTCGGCACGCGGTGCCTGGAACACCAGCCCCTTTGGATCGCGCACGCGCACGTCGACCAGCGCTGCCTTGCCATAGATCGACCCGTCGATCCGCCCGACCGAATAGCGCAGGCCGTTGGCGGGGCGCAGCGCGGCGATGCGATCGGCGATGAAGCGATGCCCCATGCTGGTGTCGAGCACCAACACCGCCCCCCCGGCGGCCACGACGAGCAGCAGCAGCAGCCCGAGGACCCACCGCCACAAGCGGCGGCGCTTCGGCGGCGGCGCGGCGGGGGGCGCGGGGTCGAGCCGGTCTTCGGCCTCCTCGCTCAAAACGCCTGTCCCAGCGATACATAGACCGCAACGCGCGGATCGCCCTTTTGCGGATTGAGCGGGGTGCCGACATCGATCCGGATCGGCCCGAAATTCGAATAATAGCGCACGCCGACACCCGCGCCGTAGCGGAAGCCCGAGAATTTGGGCAGCGCGGAGGTGTAGATGTTGCCGCCGTCGAGGAAGGGCACCACGCCGAAATTGCCGAACGCCTTGACCCGCGCCTCCAGAGAGAATTCGGCAAGGCTGCGGCCGCCGATCGGATCGTTGTTGGGATCGCGCGGGCCGATGTCCTGATAGCCATAGCCGCGCACCGACGCGCCGCCGCCGGCGTAGAATCGCCGCGACGGCGCGATCGCGTCACGGGGGGCGCCGGCGATCGTGCCCAGCCGCACGCGCCCGGCAACCACCACGCGCGGGGTGACCGGCTGATAGGCACTGGCGTCGAGCTGGACGCGGGCGTAGCCGAACGCGGCCCCGACCAGCGACAATTCCGGACTGACCCGCCCGCCCAGCCGGAACCCGCGCGTAGGGTTGAGCAGGTCGTCGGACCCGTCATAGATCAGGCTGGTCGGCAACGCGCCGATGAAATAGGTGCGGCGGCGCGGCGCCCCGGTCGACACGATCACGTCGCGTTCGTCCGACGCGACCAGTTCGGCGCCGACCGACCATGCCCATGCCTTTTGGAAGAAGATGTTGGTCTGGCGTTCCAGGCTGCCCATGATCGACAGCGTATCGGCTTCATAGGCGTCGCGCTCGGTATGCGCGGCGTTGACCTGTGCGGTGAGCACGCGGTCGCGCCCCTGGAAATTGTTGCGGCGGAACACCACGCTGCCCAGCTGTTCGCGCGTGCCGAGCACCCCGCGCAGCGTGATGCCGCCTTCGGGCGGGAAGAAATTGCGGTGGCTCCAGCTGACCTCGGCCCGGGCGCCCTCGCCGGTGCCATAGCCCAGCTCGCCGGCGATGGTGCGCGGCGGCGCCGGCAGCAGATCGACCGCGACGTCGACCGTCGCGGTATCCGCGCCCTCCACCGGCGTGACCCTGGCCGAGGACACAAGGCCGGTCTGGATCAGCGCGCGGCGCAGGTCGTCGAGCGCGGAGGCGTCATATTCCTGCCCCGGCACGAACCGGGCGATGTCCTGTACGTGTTCCGGCCCGAACACGCGGCGCGGATCGGTCATCACGATCCGGCCGAAATGGCGGACGGTGCCCGGCTCCAGCGACTGGACCAGCGTGGCGGTGCGGGTCGCGTGATCGACGACGATCTCCGGCTCCTCCACCTTGGCGAAGGCGAAGCCCTCCTCCCCCACCGCGGTGCGCAGCCGCGCGTTGGCGGCGGCGATGGCGTCGCTGTTGACCGGCGCATCCTTCGCCAGCCCGAACGCCCTGGTCAGCGCGTCGCTCTTGCCGTCCGCGCGCTCGACCCCGGCCAGCGTGACCTCGGACAGGCGATAGAGCGCGCCCGGCTCAGCCTCCAGCGTCACCACCAGCTTGCCGGCGCGCGGCTCGACCCGCGTCGCGATACGCGCGTCGTAATAGCCCTCCGACCGCAACAGGTCCGACAGCAGCGCCGCGTCCTCACGCGCGCGGCGCTCGATCTGGGCGGCGTTGGCCGATTCACCGCGATTGGCGCGCAGCGTCGATGCCGCGTCGAATCGCTGGCGCATCAACTCGCCGCCGATGCCGTCGATCCCGGTGATCTCGTAATCATAGCGGACGTCGCCGCGCACCTCGTTCGATACGGCGGTGGCGGCGGTGTCGTCGGCCGGCGCGGTCGACAGGTCGGGCCAGTCGACGCCGATATCGTTCATCGGGGCCAGCGGCGATTCGGGATCGAGCACGCGGTCGCCCGGCACCTCGGTCGGCGCCGCGACCTGTGCGACGGCGGTCAGCGGCGCCAGCGCACAGCCTGCCGCTACAAACATGCTGTGCCGGCGGACGAACGCGAACATGGTGAAGGGCTTAGCGCGACAATCGTTTATGCGCCAACCGCTTAGTGCACCCTAATGCACCGTGCCGACCGCCCGGTCGCTGGCCAGCAGCACGATCAACCGCTCGATCTGGCGCCAATGGGCGAATCGCCAGCCATTGCCCAGATCGCGGCTGCGCTCCGCCCGCGCGGCGGCCTCAAAACCGGCATCGTCGCCGAACCGGGCGATCAGATCGGCGGCATCGGTGATCACGCCGCGATCGGCGAGATAGGGCATGGGCGCGCAAAGGTCATCGAAATCCATGCCCGGCCGGTTGCGAGAATGATGCCAGTCGAAGCGGAATCGCGCGATGGGGCGGCTCGCGAAGGTAAACGCCTTTCGCGCCGGCGTGCCACCCATCCCGACGCGGGACGGTGGCGTCCAGCGACGGGACATGGCAGGGAGCACGCGATGGCTGACCATGATCCCCTCCCCAAGCCCAAGCCGCCGACCGGCGGCGGGGCGCTGTTCGTCCTGGCGCTGTTCGCCTGCATCGCGATCGGATTCCTGCTGGGCCAGGCGACGATCGGATTCCTGGTCGGCACGGCGCTGGGCATCGCGATCAACCTGTGGCTGGCGCGGCGCGACTGGGGCTGAGTTTGATCCGCTGACGCGGATCGGTGGCTCCGGCCGGCGCCCCGGGCTGGACACGCATGAGACGCTGGCGCTGGACGACCGCGTGGAGGAGCGGAGCGTTACAACGCGCGCGTCACCTGGACGACCCGGCCGATCACCGCCACCTCCGCCCGGTCGCGCAGTTCCTCCGGCCAATCGGGATTGTCGCTGACGATCCGCCAGCGCGCGCCGGCACGCACCAGCCGCTTGACCAACAGCGACTCGCCGATGCGCAGCACCCACACCGCGCCGCGCCCGTCCGGGCGGCGATCGGCGGTGTCGACCAGGATGCGATCGCCGTCGTGCAGCGTCGGCGCCATCGAATCGCCGCTGACCGCGATTTCGGAGGCGGCGTCGGCGCGCACGCCCAGCCGCGCCAGATCCTCCGCCGGATAGCGCGCCGGGCGCATCGCGGCGGCGCCATCGACGGTACGCCCCGGCCCCGCGGACGCCGCGATATCGAGCCGAGGCACAGTCACCAGCGCCGCAGAGACCCCGCCCAGCACCGCTTCATCGACCCCGAAGAACCGCGCCAGCCGCCCGCGATCCTCCTCCGGCAGCAGGCGCGGCGTACCGCGCTTCAGATATTGCTGGAGCCACGCCGGGTTGCGGCGAAGCATCCGCGACAGCGCCGCCATGCTGGCCCCGCCACCGGCAATCAGCGCCTCCAGCGCGCGGCGTTGTTCGGTCCCGTCCACGCTATCAGCCATAGCGTAGGAAATTTCCTAGACAAGTTGGAAATCGCCGATCAGAACAAATGCAGAACACTACGGACGAGTCGGGAGCAGGGGCAGTGTCGAACGTGCTGGCGCGGGTGCGCGGCTATCTGAAGGAGACGGGCATGGCGGCGACGCAATTCGGGCGGGCGGCGGCCAACGACCCCCGCCTGGTGGGCGATCTGGCCAACGGGCGCGAACCCCGCGCGCGGATGGTGGCGCGGATCGACGCCTATATCGCGACTCAGCGGGAGACAAAGCGATGAGCCGGGGGCCGGACGCCGCCACACTGCTGGAACGCGCGCTGATCGCCGATGCGGCGCGCGCCGGGGTGGCGATACACATCACCGCGTGCGACTCGACCCGCTGGGCGAGCGCGACGTTCAGCGGGGCGCGGCACGTGCTGACGTTGGTGCTGGACGGTGGCGATGCCGGCCGCGCGTGGCTGGCGGCGCTGCCGGAGACGGATCTGCCGATGCGGGGGCATCTGGTCGCCGATCTGGCGGTGATCCGCCGAACCGCGACATGCGACCGCACCGACGCGACGATCGAGGCGCTGACGGTCGAGGAGCGGTAGCGCCCCACCCCCGACGGCTTATCAGACGCGGATCGCCAGGCGGCGGAGTTCCTCGAGCGTGGTTTCCAGACCCAGCAACGGCGCTTCCCAGGCGGCGCCCGGCGTGGCCATGGATTCGGGCGGGGCCGGTTCGGCGCGGCGCGCGACGCCCTTTTCCAGGCGATCGAGCAAGGCGTGGATCGTCGCTTCGGTGCGCGGCGCGGCGAGCGGGCGCTCGTCGATCGGCAGCGGCGCCGGGCGCTCGAGCTCGAACGTGTCGATGCGCTCGCCCTCATCGAGCGTGGGCGCGCGGAACAGCGGCGCGACCGGCGGCACCGGGGTGGCCGGTTCGGCCGGAATCGCGTGCGGATCATAGGCCGACAGCGGCGCATCGAGATCGCGCGGAAGGTGGCGTTCGGCGGGCGGCAGCACTTCGACCGGATCGATATCGACCACCGCTTCGGACGCGGGACGAGCGCGGACGTCGAGGAACGGCGTGCCCAGTTCGCGAGTCGCCATCAGCGGCGCGCGCGGCGGAGCGTCGGGATGCGCGTCGGCGCGGCGCAGCACCGGCACGACCTCGGTAGGCTCGGGGCGAAGCGCGGGCCGACGGCGGCGTCGCGGCTGGCGAATCGGCAACAGCGTCACCACCGCCCATGCCAGCGCCCCGGCCAGGCCACCGGCAAGCATCGCCAGCAGCGTGCGCGCGGTGAACCCCAGCGGCGGAGCGGCAGCCGGCACGAACGCGGCGATGCCGCTGTCCTGCGCAAAGGATTCGAGGGCGGAGATGGGCAGCACCAGGACCGTCGCCGCCGCCACGCCCGCCGCCGCCACGGCGGTCAGCGTTGCGGGGTGGAGCGTCAGGCGCTGGTGGAGGGAGAACGCGACCATGGCGCCTTCCTTGCCCCAATTTGGGTGATCTTTTGGTAAACGGGATCGTAGCGAGCCACATTGGACGCCCAATCACGTTCGGATTCGACGAAGGCGCGGCCGCGCGCGCGGCGCGCATCCCAGCCGCCGCGATCGGCGAACAGCGCCGCGACCGCCGCCGCCAGCGCCGACGGATCGTCGGCGGCAAACAGCGTGCCGGTGTCACCGTCGCGAATCAGCTCGCGATGGCCGCCGACGTTCGACGCGGCCACCAGCCGGCGCTGCGCCATCGCCTCCAGCGGCTTGAGCGGGGTGACGAGATCGGTGAGTCGCATCGCTTTGCGCGGATATACGAGCACGTCGATCAAACTGTAATAGCGTTCGACCTGAGCATGGGGAACGCGGCCGACGAAGCGGATCGCGTCCGCCGCCGGCGATGCCGCGGCCTGCGCGCGCAACGCCGCCTCCATCGGGCCGCCGCCGACCAGGATCAGCCTGATCCCCGGTCGCGCCGCCACCAGCGCGGGCATCGCCGCGATCAGCGTGTCGAGCCCTTCGTAATCGTAGAAGCTGCCGATGAAGCCGATCGTCTCCGCCCCGGCCACGCCCAGTTCGCTCGCGAGCGCTGCGTCGGGCGGAAGCGGATCGCCGAACAGCGTCATGTCGACGCCGTTGGGGGAAACCAGCAGCTTGTCGGCGGCGATGCCGCGCGCGATCAGATCCGATCGCAGGCCGTCGCAGATCACCGCCACCGCATCGGCGCGGCGCACCGCCCAGGTCTCCAGCATCCGGGTGAGCCGATAGCGCCACGATCCTTCGCTGCCGGTGCCGTTGCCGACCGCCGCATCCTCCCAGAACGCGCGGATCTCATAGACCAGCGGCAACGGGCGGCGACGGATCGCGCGCAGCGCCGCCAGCGCATCGAGCACCGGCGAATGGGCATGGAGCACGTCCGGGCGGAAATCGTCGATCACGGTGGCGATCCGCCGGGCGAACGCGGCGATCTCCCGCCATTCGCCGATCGGCGCCGGGGCGGGCGCGACCGGATCGGTGCGGTAGAAGCGGATGCCGTCGACCTGTTCCTCCGCCGCCGGGGCGACGCCGTGGCGGGTGCCGGTGACCGCGGCCACGTCATGCCCGCGCCGCATCTGCGCGGTCAGGATCGCGCGGGTGCGGAACGTGTATCCGCTCTGCAGCGGCAGGCCGTGATCGAGGATGTGAAGGATGCGCATGTCGCACTTTCCCTGCCACGCGAAGTTTAACGCCGCGTCAACCGGAGGGTGGCTAGACGCGGAGTGAGCGCGACAGCGCCGGGGACGAACGCGCGAACAAGGGTGGAAAGGCGATGATCGACAATTTCGCGCTGGCGATCACCCACGGCCTGATGCTGCTCGCCGCGCTGCGGCTGTGGCACCGCGACGATCTGGATCGCGAGCCGGGCCCGCGCGACGATGCCCCGCCGCCGCGCGCGCAACGCTGGGGACGCCCGCGTGCGTGACCTCATCTTTTTCGGGTTCATCGCGACATTGTTCGGCATCGGGCTGAAACGCCCGTTCCTGTTCGTGCTCGCCTATGTCTATATCGACACGCTGTCGCCGCAGCTGATGATGTACACCGCGCTCGGCTCGATCCCCTATTCGCTGATCGCCGCCGCGCTGGCGCTGCTCGGCTTCATCGCCGCCGACGACAAACGGGACGTGCGCGTCGCGCCGCGCCAGATCATGCTGCTGATGCTGCTGCTCTATTGCTGGTACACCACGATCAACGCCGATTTCCCGGTCGAGGCGCAGTTCAAGTGGAACTGGGTGTGGAAGGCGATCGCGTTCGGCGTCTTCCTGCCGCTGACGCTGCGGACGCGGCTCAGAATCGAGGCGCTGCTGCTGTTCATGCTGCTGTCGGTCGGCGCGATCATCATCGTCGGCGGCATCAAGACGCTGGCGTCGGGCGGCGGCTATGGCGCGCTCAACCTGATGGTCGCCAACAACACCGGCCTGTTCGAGGGCAGCATCATTTCCGCGGTCGCCATATCGGTCGTCCCGATCCTGCTGTGGTTCACCCGGCACGGCACGATCTTTCCGCCCGACTGGCGGGTGAAGCTGTTCTGCTATGCGCTGGTGTTCGCCTGCCTGCTGATGCCGATCGGCACCTCGGCCCGCACCGGGCTGCTGTGCGTCGCGCTGCTCGGCGTGCTGTTGCTGCGCGACATGCGGATGAAGACGCGGGTGCTGTACCTGTCGGCCATCGCGGTCGTCGGGCTGGTCGCGGTTCCGTTCCTGCCGTCGAAGTTCACCCAGCGGATGGAGACGATCAAGACCTATCAGGCCGACGCCTCCGCCTCGACCCGCATCGCGGTGTGGAAATGGACGATCGATTACGTGAAATCCAACCCGATGGGCGGCGGGTTCGAGGCCTATCGCCAGAACCACATCCGCTACGACAAGGTCGCGGTGGAGGGCGCCAGCAACAACGCCACCGTCGAACGCTCGCTCGAGGTCGATCGCGCCCGCGCCTATCACAGCGCCTATTTCGAGATGCTCGGCGAACAGGGCTATCCGGGGCTGGCGCTGTGGCTGCTGATCCAGCTGGCAGGGCTTGCGCGCATGGAAATCCTGCGCCGCCGCTATGCCAAGGCGACGGCGGACGACGCCTGGATCGCGCCGCTGGCCAGCGCGCTCCAGCACGCGCACCTCATCTACCTGCTCGGCGCGGCGTTCGTCGGTATCGCGCTCAATCCGTTCCTGTTCATGCTGATCGGCACCCAGATCGGGTTCGACACCTACGTCGGGCGCAAGCGCAGCGAGACCGGATGGCAGCCGATGCGCCGCCAGCGCCCCCAGCCGGCGACGGCCTGAGCGATGGCCGGGCTGTTCCTCGTCCGCGCCGGCGACCCCGGCTTCGCCAACCCCGCGATCGCCGGAGCGCGGGCGCAATATGCGCGCCACGGCTTTGGCGAGCCCGTCGCGATCGACCTGCCCGGCTGGCACGCCCTGCACTGGCCCTATGTGCTGGGGGGCCCGGACACGCTGCTGCGCGACGGCGACGATTGCGTCGCGATCGCCGGTACGATCACCGTCGACGGGCGGATGGGCCGGCCCGCGCTCGATGCGCTGCGCGGCATGGCGCTGCCGGCGATCGACTGGTCGCGGATCGGCGGGCAGTTCGTCGCAGTGGTGCGGCGCGGCGGGCGGACGTTCCTGTTCACCGATTACTTCGCCGCCTTCCAGATCTTTCGCGATCGGGACGATCGGCTGTTCTCGACCTCGCTGCTCGCCGCCGCCGGGGCGCTGCCGCGCGTCCATTTCGACGCGCAGGGCGTGTACGAGCTGGCGTTCAACGTCATGCCGATCGGCGATGACACCGTGTTCGCGGAGCTGGCGACGCTGGGGCCGGGCAGCGTGATCGAGCTGACCCCCAACGGCATCGTCACCCATCCGGCGGCCAAGCCGCTGCCCGCGATCGACCGGCTGCCGGTCGCTGAGCGCGTCGCCCGCCACAAGGCGCGGCTGACCGGGATCG
>Ga0182736_1001190_pt1 | contig 27806 bp, 28 predicted proteins | sample eDN5th30CKraftBY_FD_128882 | JGI IMG/M metagenome (GOLD analysis project Ga0182736, IMG submission 128882) | Enriched backyard soil microbial communities from Emeryville, California, USA - eDNA 5th pass 30_C Kraft BY (version 2) (version 2) | ecosystem: Environmental > Terrestrial > Soil >...
CACGCGGGGCGAGAGTGAGAAGGAAGAGGGGGGGGGCGGGGAGTGGTTGTGGTGGATTTTTTTGTTTCCGGCGAAGGGGGGGCCCCGCGCCCCGGCCCCCCCCCCCCCCCGGGGGGGGGGGGGGGGGGGGGGGGGGGGCGGGAAGCGGCATCCAGTGGGTGGGCTCGCTCGACATGAGCCCATGCCGTTCGCCCGGCACGATGAAGTATGCGCTCAAGTCCCATGCGCGGCCGTTGAACGATCCGCTTGTCTGGAAGATGCTATCAATCTTCATGGACGATCTATCCCGCTCGTGGCCGAGGCGCCCCCGAGTCCATCTCGTGGCGCCGTCTCGATCGGCTGCCACGCCTCTGCCAGTGCCTGGAGGGTTAGGTCGGTCATGCTGATGGCACTGGCAGCGATCCCGCTCACCGCCATCATGGCCGCCTCGCTGTGGATCGTGCACCTCTACCCCAAGAACCACTACGCCTTCTGGCTGGGGCAGTCGGCCGCCGCGCTAATCGCGCTCGATCTGGTCGGCCTGTCCGCCATCCTTGGTAGGCGGACCTTCCGCATCCGCGTGGGCAACAAGGAGCTGGATATGACCGGCGAGGATGCCGAGCGGGTGCTTTCAACGGGAGACGTGGCATGACGATCATCCGTCTGCTCATGGCCAACCGCTGGACGCAGGTCCTCGCGCTCGTCATCGCCGGGGTCGCGCTGGTGTTCCTGCTGGACCGATGCGCCGCACGGATCATGTCATCCGTCAAGGAAACCCGCCGAACCGAGCAGCAGGCCAGCGATCTGAAAGCCACCATCAACCAAGTGGAGAAAGCCAATGCCGCTGCTGACAAGGTCCGCCGTGATGGCGGCGCTGCTCGTGATGACTGCCTGCTCGACAACCGAGCGCCCGAGAACTGCTGACAGCGCCTGCGTGGCTCTGAAAACGCTGACCTATGCCGGCGCTAAAGCTGGGCAGGAAAATGCCGACGACCCCGGCAACCGATATGACACGAAAATCACGGTTGACTGGATCGCCGAGCATAACGCCCGCTGGCGAGCGCTGTGCCCTAGCTGAGGATGTGGCTATATCCTTATTGAATCCGTTTCTGCCGGCAGCTTAATCGTCGATTTCCGCAACGAGACCAATCTCGACAACCTGTGAGATGGTCGCTCAAGCAACCACCAGAATGCCGCCGCGCCCGTAATTGAAACCAGGAGGATCACAATAAGAGCTGCCATATCGGCCGCCACTCCGCTCCCCAATATACGGTGAACGATAAAGCTGGCCGCACCCGTCAGCGGATTATGAAAGAGGTAGAGGCTGTATGAAATGGTGCCGAGCCATTGCAGCTTTGTTGCGCTCCATGGCAACCATGACATGCCGGACAGCCACAGGAGCGCAGCAGCTGCTGCGCTAAATGCCATGAACGATCCACCAAACAGAAACATTGTAACACCGAGCAATATTGCAGGTAATCGCGCACGGCTTATTTCCAGAGCTTTATAGCTCATGACCCCAATAAAGAACGCAGCCCATAGGTTAACAAACAGGCCGGTAGGCGCACCATCGAGTAAGTGGACCGCCCCAGCCATTGCGAGGGCAAACATACTTATCCAAACAACGCGCCCGGCGCGCTTACCACGGCCAGCTAATGTTAGGATGCCAACAAAGAACGCATAGAATTGCACTTCATATGCAAGCGTCCAGTATACGGTATTGATTGTGTCCAGCCCAAGGATCTGCTGGAGATAGAAAATATGAGCTACAATTGTGCCTGTGGTAGGCGCAGAAAATGTTTCGTTTTTCGCTTGTGCCGCGATGAATGCCATAATCACCACAAATGCGATGGACGCCCAAAAAGGAGGATCAAGGCGCAAGGACCTACGCAAAATAAAACGACCATAAGTGGCACCAGTCGGCTCAACGCCCCGGATGCTATGTGTGATTACGAAGCCACTTAACGCAAAGAAGATCGGGACGCCGAAATGGCCGGCACGGAAAACGATATCCGAAATGAATGATGGGAGGGCGCCTGTAAGGGAGGCCAAATGCCCCCCCTCTTCTGCATGAAATAACACAACCCAAAGCGCCGCCAGACCACGCAGAGATTGCACTAGTGGAAAATGGGTATCATGTGTCAAAGAGACCTTCTGCATGCCCCCAACTAGCGGATTAGCGCCCTGACTTCCAGCCATTCTCCGCGACCAACGTATAGAATTACACCCATTACACTGCCGTCTTGTCACCTCACAACAGCCTTAACGCGCGCCACCGTTTTGGGCGCAGGCTTTGCAGCGGCATTTCTGGAATCGTTCAAATAGAATAGGTCCCGCAGCCTCATCTCCCCTGCGTCGGCTGCGCTGGTTCACTAGCCATGGGATAGCCTTTCTAGGGTGGTGCGGGCGGCCCTGAATGCGCCCCGTATTTCGGGTAGACTCCGTGGACGATCCCGATGCCTCCACGCTCAAAGCAGCGCATGCGCTCCTCCGCCAAAACCAAGCACCGCTTCGCCGCCTCAAGGTCAGCGGAGAGTTGGCGGGTGCTTTCGATGCGGTGGCGGGCGATGACGTTCCACAGTTCCTGCCACACAGGATCACTAACTGCACAGTCGGCTGCGATGATGTCAGACACTACTCGATTTTCTTCGCCTGTCACGGGCAGTAGATCTGGGGTGCTCATGATGCCATCCATCCAACAAATACTATCAGTGCCAGCATGCTGAACGCTCCGAGCCAAAAGCCATCTCTGAAATCGCTTGGGTCATATCCTCGCTGGATGCCGAGTTCGAGCCCGCCGACGCCGGCGCACAGGCTGAGGATGTTCCGGGAACGTAGAGCCACGTCACCCCGCCCTCCCGGAAGGCGTGGGGGTGGAAAGGTTTGCCAAATGAAAGCCGCAGAAATCAGCAGATATGACTACTCAACTCGGGGAGCCACATTCTTTCAGCCTCGGGCTGAAGCCGGCTCTGGCTCCGGCCTCCTGCACCATACCACATACATCGCTCCCAAACGCCCCGTGGGGCATCATGCGCAAGCATGGACGTCACGCCCCGCGCCAAGCAGCCTGGCCGCCCCCACCGTCCCCCGTCGCGCCCGCCGCCGCGCACACAGGGCGCCCTGCCCACGCCTGAGCGCAAAAACATGGCGCGAGACTGCCCCCGCGGCGCAATCAATGGTAAATTGCGGTTCCTGCCCGCTCCGAACATGTTAAGGATTGGCCATGCCCGGTTCCGACAACCAGATGAATCCGTCCCAAAACGGAGCAGATCGGCACGCAGCCGGGCAAGCGCGATCGCCGAGCGGGCCGAGCGCCGACTGGCTGGCGAAATTGCGGGAATCCGATCCGGGCTGGGATGAGCCCGCCTTTGCCGCCAATGCCACCGCCAGACCATATGACGCGGCCTCTATTTCGGAGCAGACCATGGGCACTCCCCACGCCATCACCCCTTTCATGCCCGAACCAGAGGCCGATCCGTTCGTCGCCGATGCAGAGATCGCCGCCGCCACCGACACTCCCTCGCGGCCGCGCGCCATCGCGCTCGCCGGTCTCGGCCTCGCCGCGATCCTCTGGCTGGGCGCCATCGTCTGGACGCTGATCGATCCGGCCGCGGGCGTGCGTCTTGCGCCGGTGCTGCTTGCCATCGCCAGCTGGTCGGTGCCGCTCGTGCTGCTCGCCGCGCTGGCCATGCTGCTGCTGCTCGGCGGCCGGCGGGAAGCCGCCGCCGCGCAAGCGCAGGCCACGCATGCGCAAGCCCTCGCCGGTCACGCCACGCAGGCCGCCGCGCGTCTTGGCGATGTGCAGGCGCAGTTTCTGACGCAGACTCGCAGCGTCTCGGCCACCGCCGATCAGTCGGCCGCCGCCATTCTCGATGCGATGCGGACGATGCAGGGCCAGTCCGCCCGGCTCGATCAGGGCACCACCACCGCCATCGCCACGCTGACCACGCTGGATACGCGCATCGCCGCCATGACCGACGCGCTGCCGCGCCTTGAAGACCGGCTGGCGACGCTGGGCGAGACGCTGTCGCGCCTGGGCGGCGAACTGGGCCAGCGCCATGACGCGCTCGATCAGCAATTGCAGGCCACCGCCCTCGTCACCGAGGAAGCGCGTGCGCAGCTGGTCGATGCCGGCACCCAGCTTGCCGGACAGCTTGCCAACCTGAAGAACGGCGCACAGCAGGCCGGCGAGGAACTGGCCGGCCTGTCCGAACTCTCCTCCGCACGCGTCGATCTCACGCTCGAGCGGATGCAATCGGTCATGTCCATGGTCGGCCAGCATATCGAGGCTCAGGGCCAGGCCCTCGATCAACTGGTCGCGTCGAGCCGCGCCGGCATCGAGAGCACCGCCACTCAGGCGCTCGATCACTATGCCGGCCATTGCCGCAAGGTGGAGAGCCTGCTGACCGCGCTCGACTCGCGCCTCACCGAGCAGGCCGACAAGAGCGGCACATGGCTGAATGAGACGGCCACCGGCGTTGGCGCCCTGGCCGATCAGTTCGACACGCTCGAACGCTCCGCCCTCGCCCGCGCCGCCGCGCTGTCCGCCAGCATGTCGCAGCTCTCCGATGAAACCGGCCGGCTCACCGCAATGCTGGGTGAAGGCCATGTCGGGGCCGATGGCCTCATCCAGCGCGCCGAATCGCTGCTGGTCGCGCTCGATTCCGGCATCCGCGAGCTGGACGAAAGCGTCCCCAATGCGCTTGGGCGAGTGGAGACGCGGCTCGATACGCTGCAGGAGCGCATCAGGTCGACCGCGCCGGGTATCGAAGCGGTCGAGGCGGTGGCCGCCGGCGTCGTCAGCCAGCTGCATGAGTCCGATCAGCTTGCCCGCTCGCACGCCACCTTGATGACCGAGGCAGCGGACCAATCGCAAGCCGCGCTGGCCGCCCAGACGGCGCAGGTCGCCGCGCTGGCCGCCGCCGTCGCCACGGCGAACGAGGATATGGCCCGGCTTGGCGACACTGCCGGCCCCCGGATGATCGAGGCGCTCCTGCGTGTGCGCGAGACGGCCGATGCCGCCGCCACGCGCGCCCGCAGCGCCATTGGCGAGGCGATCCCGGAGGCGGCGAAAGCCCTCGCCACCGCCAGCGGACAAGCCATGGAGCAGGCGGTCAGCCAATCGGTCGCCGCGCAGATCGAACGGCTCTCGCTGGTCGCGGACGATGCGGTAAAGGCCGCCCACCACGCCACGGACGAACTCACCCGCCGGATGGAGAGCCTCGCCGCCGCCAGCAAGGCGCTGGAAGATACGCTGGCCGAGAAGGACGCGCAGGTCGATGGGCAGGGCCGCGAACAAATGGCCCAGCGCTCGGCGCATCTCATCGCCGCCCTCAACGAACATGCCATCGATGTCGGCAAATGGCTCGATCGCGATGTGACGGATGCGGAATGGGCTGCCTATCTCAAGGGCGAGCAAGGTCTGTTCGCGCGCCGCGCGCTCAAGCTGGCGACCGGCGCGGAAGCCAAGCAGATCAATCTCATCTACACCAGCGACACCGATTTCCGCGAGAATGTGAACCGCTACGTCCATGATTTCGAGGCGCTGCTGCGCACCGTTCTGGCGACGCGGGAAGGCAGCATGATCGCGCTGACCATGGTCTCATCGGATATCGGCAAGCTCTATGTCGCGCTCGCGCAGGCGATCGACCGGCTGCGGCCGCAGGCCTAGAGGGCGCTCGCTCCCCGAACGGGAGCCGCGCCCTCCTGCGCCTGTCCTTATTGAGAGAGGTCGACCGGCGGGTTGTAGAGGCCCTTGAACGTGTCGGCGTCGATCCAGCCATTCACATAATTGGCGTAGAACAGCAGGAACAGCACCGCCGCCACCAGCGACGTCGCGCCAAAGGTGCGCAGTGGCCTGAACTCGTGCGGGGCGCTCTCGGCCTGCCCCGGCACCAGCTCCTTGCCGGCTTCCTCCGCGGTCTTGACGCCGAATGGCAGCACCAGAAACAGGCTGAGGAACCACAGCAGAAAATAGATTGCGAGGATCGTCGTCCAGCGCATGGCGTAAAGGCCTTTCCTTAAAGCGCTCCCGATGCTGGTCGAGACATCCGCCGCCTCGGGAAACGCATCAAATCAAAAACCGGAGCGGCCGAGCCAATCTTATCGGGTCGGCCGCCTGATCAATCAATCTCGACGATCGCCACATCCACGATCGGCTTCTTGCCGGTCCAGTCGGCAGCGACGCGCCGCACCGCGAGGCGGATCGCCTCACGCAGCTTCTCGGTATCGCCGCGCCGGCCGGTCGCCTTTTGAACCACCTTGCCGAGCGCCGCAACCGCATCGGCCAGAAAGCGCTCGCGCTCATCCTCGACCGGCACGCCGCGAATGCGGATATCCGGCATGCCCGTCAGCCTGCCGCGCCCGTCAATCGCCACGCCCACGCTGATATGGCCATTGACCATCAGCTTGCGCCGGTCGTTCATCGTCAGCCCATCGGCGGGCAGGATGACATTGCCATCCAGCACGAGCCGGCCATGATGCACCTCGGTCAGCTTCCTGGGGCCATTGGGCGCAAGGCGGATCACATCGCCATTGGTCTGCACGATCTGCCGCGGAATGCCATGTTCGGCGCCCAGACGCGCCTGCTCGGCCATATGGCGCAATTCGCCATGCACCGGCAGCAGGATGTCCGGACGGATCCAGTCATACATGGCCAGCAGTTCCGGCCGCCCCGGATGCCCGGAGACATGGACATGCGCCTGGCTCTCGGTGATCATTTTGACATTCTTCGCCGCCAGCGCATTCTGCACGCGGCCGATCGCCATCTCATTGCCCGGAATCTTGCGGGTGGAGAAGATGACCGTATCCCCGCCATCCAGCTTGATCGAGTGCTGATCGAAGGCGACGCGCGCCAGCGCCGCGCGCGGCTCGCCCTGCCCGCCGGTCGCGATGATCATCGCCTCGTGCGGCGGCACGGCCATGATGGCATCAAAATCCAGCAGCGGCGGGAAATTCTTCAGATAGCCGCAGCTTTGCGCCACGCCGATGATCCGGTCCAGCGAGCGCCCGGCCACGCACAGCTTGCGCCCGGTCCGCTGTGCCACCTCGCCCAGCGTCTGGAGCCGCGCGGCATTGCTGGCGAAGGTCGTCACCAGCACGCGCCCGGTGGCGGCCGAGATCGTCTCCATCAGGCCATCCTTGACCGATTCTTCCGATCCGCTGGCTTCCTTGTTGAATACATTGGTGCTGTCACACACCAGCGCCAGCACCCCGCTGTCGCCAATCGCGGTCAGTTCCGCCGGCGTGGCCGGCACGCCGATCTGCGGTGCATCGTCCAGCTTCCAGTCGCCGGTATGGAAAATCCGGCCGAACGGCGTCTCGATCACCACCGCATTGCCTTCGGGAATCGAGTGGGCCAGCGGCTTGTAGGTGAAACCGAACGGCCCGAGCTGGAAGGGCTCGTCAATCTCGATGATGTTCAGCGTCACCGCCTTGGTGACGCCTTCCTCGGCCAGCTTGCCCTTGATGAGCCCGGCGGTGAACGGCGTCGCATAGAGCGGCACGCCCAGATCCTGCGCCAGCAGCGGCAGCGCGCCGATATGATCCTCATGGCCATGCGTCAGCACGATGCCGAGCAGATCCTCGCGCCGTTCCTCGATGAAGGCGATATCCGGCATCACCAGGTCCACGCCCGGACAGGCCGGGTCGGAGAAGCTGACGCCCAGGTCCACCATCACCCATTTGCCGCGGCAGCCATAAAGGTTGAGATTCATCCCAATCTCGCCCGACCCGCCAAGGGCCAGGAAAAGCAGTTCTTCACCAGGTTTCATGCCGTGTTACGGCTCCGTTGATAGAGGATCACGAGGCCATTAATCGTCAAATCAGGCACGATGGCATCGAACAGGTCGGTTTTCTCGTCGAACAGGAGGGCAAGGCCTCCGGTCGCAATCACTTTGGCGGGGCGGCCAATCTCCCGGCGCATGCGCGTGACGAGGCCTTCGATCATCGCCACATAGCCCCAGAAGACGCCGATCAGCATCTGGTCTTCCGTCGTGCGACCGATCACCTCGCTGGTCAAGGGCGCTGCGATGGCGATGCGCGGCAATCGCGCGGCCGCGCTCACCAGCGCCTCGAGCGAGAGGTTGAGGCCGGGCGCGATGATGCCGCCCTTATAGGCGCCGTTAAAGTCGATATGGTCGAACGTCGTCGCCGTGCCGAAATCGATGACGATGAGGTCGCCGGCAAATTCGGCATGGGCGGCGATGGCGTTGGCCGCGCGGTCCGCGCCCACCGTCTCGGGCGATGGCACATCCAGATCGAGCGACCATGCCAGCGCGCCCTGCCCGGCCACAAGCGGCTCCACGCCGATATATTTGCGGGCCAGCACCTGCAGATTATGCAGCGCGCGCGGCACCACGGTGGAAATGACGACGGCGCTCACATCCGCCATCGCCAGCCCTTCCAGCACCAGCAGTTGGTTGATCCACACGGCATATTCATCGCCCGTGCGGCGCGCGTCGGTCGCCATGCGCCAGCGCGCGCGGATCGCGCCGCTTTCGCCGCCCATGGTCAGGTCGACCAGCGCGAAGACGATATTGGTATTGCCGGCATCGATGACGAGAAGCATGGCGGCGGTCCTGTCAGGCAAGGGGCGGCGCGGTCAAGGGAGCATGCCCACATCGCCGCTGTGAATGAGATGTTGCGTGCCGTCCTCCAGCCCGAGGATCAAGGCACCATCGCCGCCGAGCCCCAGAAAACGGCCATGGCGTGGCTGGTCGGCGCCGGCGGAGACCCGCAGCGGCGTCCCCACCGGATGCGCACGCGCCAGCCATGCGGCGATGATCGCGGCCTGCCCCTGCGTCCGCCAGCCATCGAGCCAGTGATCGACCGCCGGCACCAGCGCCGCCAGCACGGCGGCGGCATCGATGGCCTCGCCGCCCGGCAAGTCCGCCAGCGCGATCGTCTCGCGATCCGGCAGCGCTGGCGCGGCGGCGACATTGATGCCGATCCCGGCGATCACGGCATCCCCTTCCCGCTCCAGCAGCATGCCGGCGAGCTTGGCGTGGCCGACCATCACGTCATTGGGCCATTTGAGCTGGAAGGTCGCCTCCGGCATCAACCCCGCCAGCGCGGACTGCACCGCTACGCCCAGCAGCAGCCCCAACCCGGTCACCACCGGATCGCCGGGCCGCAAGCGGATCAGCGTGGAGGCATGGAGATTGCCCGCCGGGCTGTGCCAGTCCCGGCCGAGGCGGCCGCGCCCGGCGGTCTGTCGCCCGGCGCGTAGCCATTGTCCCTCGGCCAGACCATCTCTGGCCAGCGCCCGCAGATCGGCATTGGTCGAGCCGGTCTCCGCGACGAGGCGGATCCGCTCGCTCAGAACAAGGATGCCGCCGCCGCCGCGCTGGCCTCGCCCAGCAGCGGGTTGAAGAGATAACCGACAACGACCACCGCCGCGCAAACCGTGATGATCCCGTAGTCAAACGCATTGCGTTCGGTCGAGAACTGGCCGGTCGGCGTATCCAGATAGATCGTCTTGATGACCTTGAGATAATAGAAGGCGCTGATCACCGAGGCCGCGATGCCGACCACGGCCAGCGGCGCAAGCCCCGCCGCCACCGCCGCATCGAACACGAGGAACTTGGCCCAGAAGCCGAACAGCGGCGGAATGCCGGCAAGGCTGAACAGGAAGATGCCGAACGCCGCGGCCAGACCCGGCCGGGTCTGCGACAGGCCGGCAAGGCTGGCGATGCTCTCCACCTGATTGCCTTCACTGTCGCGCATCTGCAGCACGCAGATGAAGCTGCCCAGCGTCATCACCACATAGATGAGCAGATAGCTCAGCACCGATGCCACGCCGTCCGCCGTGCCGGCGGCAAGGCCGATCAGCGCGAAGCCGACATTGTTGATCGAGGAATAAGCGAGCAGCCGCTTGATATTATCCTGCGTGATCGCCGCCACCGCGCCCAGCACGATCGAGGCCAGCGCGAGGAAGATCACGATCTGCTGCCAGCTGCTCATGCCCGGCCCCATCGCGACGATCGCCATCCGCACGGTCAGCGCGAAGGCCGCGACCTTGGGCGCGGTCGCAAAGAAGGCGGTGACCGGCGTCGGCGCGCCTTCATAGACGTCCGGCGTCCACATATGGAACGGCACGGCGCTGATCTTGAAGGCAAGGCCGGCCAGGATGAAGACGAGCCCGAAAGTCTGCCCCATGCTGATCCCGTCGGACAGCGCGGTGGCGACCCCGGCAAAGCTGGTCGTGCCGGAGAAGCCGTACAGCAGCGACATGCCATAGAGCAGGATGCCGCTCGCCAGCGAGCTGAGCACGAAATATTTCAGGCCCGATTCCGCCGAGCGCAGATCCCGCCGCGTGAAGCTGGCGAGCACATAGGAGGAGAGATTGGTCAGCTCCAGCCCGACATAGAGGGTGATGAAGTCGACAGCGGAGACCATCATGCTCATGCCGACGCAGGAGAGCAGAATGAGCACGGCATATTCCGCGCGCAAGCCACCATCCTTCGCAAAGAAGCGCGGTGCCACGATGATGCACGCCGCCGCCGCGGTGTAGATGACCGCCTTGGCGAAGGTCGAGAAGGCATCGGCGCGGTAAAGACCGCCGAAAATCTCGCCGCCAGCATGCACCGCCGGCAGCGTCAGGGCGAGCCCCGTCACCGCCAGCGCGGCGACGGCCAGCCAGCCCACAAGGCCCGCGGCCCGGTCACCGACGAAGGCGGCAACCATCAGCAGCGCGAGCGCCGCGACGGACAGAATAATCTCGGGCAGGACCGAGGCAAAGACGCCAAGGCTTTCCATCAATGCGACTCCCCGCCAAGTTCGGCGTGCGAAACTGTCTTGTCAGTGCGGTCCATGGCGATTTTGGCATCGCCGGCAGGCCGCGCGGCTTCCGTCCGGGCCACCAGCGCGGCGATATCGCCCCGCATCGGCGCGAGGAAGCTCTCGGGATAAACGCCCATCCAGAGCACCACCGCCGCAAGCGGCACCATCAGCGCCAGTTCACGCGGCGAAAGGTCGGTCATCGCCTTCACGTCGTCCTTCACCAGATCGCCGAACACGACGCGCCGATAGAGGTAGAGCATGTAGCCCGCGCCCATGATGATGCCGGTGGTGCAGACCAGCGCCACGATGCTGGAGATCTGATAGACCCCCATCAGCGCGAGCAATTCGCCCACGAAGTTGCTGGTGCCCGGCAGGCCGATCGACGCCATGGTGAACAGCAGGAACAACAGCGCATAGCGCGGCATGTTGATCGCGAGGCCGCCATAACGGTCAATCTCGCGCGTGTGCAGCCGGTCGTAGATGATGCCCACGCACATGAACAGCGCGCCGGAGACAAGGCCGTGGCCGAGCATCACCATCATCGCGCCTTCCAGCCCCTGCTGGTTGAACGCGAACAGGCCGACCGTCACGATCGCCATATGCGCGACGGACGAATAGGCGATCAGCTTCTTCATGTCCTTCTGCACCAGGGCGACAAGGCTGGTGTAGACCACCGCCACCATCGACAGGGCGAAGATCAACCAGGCGAAATCGGCCGAGGCATAAGGGAACATCGGCAGCGAGAAGCGGATGAAGCCATAGCCACCCATCTTCAGCAGCACGCCGGCCAGAATGACCGAGCCGGCCGTCGGCGCCTGCACGTGGGCATCGGGCAACCAGGTGTGCACCGGCCACATCGGCATCTTCACCGCGAAGCTGGCGAAGAAGCCGAGCCACAGCCATTTCTGCACGTCGACGTCGAAATCATAGTTCATCAGCACCGGGATGCTGGTGGTGCCCGCGTCGCGGATCATCCACAGCATCGCGATCAGCATCAGCACCGATCCGAGCAGCGTGTAGAGGAAGAATTTATAGCTCGCATAGACGCGCTCGGCGCCGCCCCAGATGCCGATGATGAGATACATCGGGATGAGGCCGGCCTCGAAGAACACATAGAAGAGAATGAGATCCTGCGCCGCGAAGACGCCGATCATCAGCACCTCCATGAACAGGAAGGCCGCCATATATTCGCCGACCCGCTTCTGCACGGACTCCCAGCTCACCCCGATGCAGATCAGCATGAGGAAGACGGTGAGCATGATCAGCATCAGCGCGATGCCATCGATGCCCAGCGCCCAGGAGAAACGGCCGAACAGGCCCTGCTGCAGCTCGACAAACTGCCACATCGGCGCATCGACACTCTGGTCGAACGTCACCCAGAGCAGGATGCCGAGCAGCAGGTTCGCCAGGGTCGCGCCCAGCGCGATCCAGCGGGCGGACTGCGCGGAGACGAACAGGCACGCGATGGCGCCCGCCATGGGAACGGCGAGCATCAGCGAGAGGATGGGAAAGTCGAGCTGGTTCATTTCGGCATGATCGCCCAGGTTGCGGCTGCGGCGAGCCCGATGAGCATCACCAGCGCATAGGAATAGACATAGCCCGACTGGAGGGCCCGCGTGACCCGACCACCGGCGGCGACGGCAACCGCCGAGCCATTGGGGCCGAAGCGATCGATGATGCCTTCATCGCCGCCCTTCCAGAAGAGCCTGCCCAGCCAGAAGGCCGGCCGGATGAAGATGCGCTCATACAGCTCGTCAAAATACCATTTGTTGAGCAGGAAGAGATACAGCAGGCGGAACTGCGTCGTGAAACGCGCCGGCCAGTCGGTGTAGCGCATATAGGCCGCCCATGCGATCGCCAGGCCGAGCAGCATGGCGATGGCGGGCGAGAGCTTCACGAGCGTCGGCACATGATGCGCCGCTTCCATGAGCGCTTCATTGAAGAACAGCGTGCTCGCCGCCCAGAAATGCGCGCCCTGCTCGGGACCGACGAAGCTGTTGGCAAAGGCATAGCCGCCCACCACCGCGCCGAAACCCAGCACGACAAGCGGAACAAGCATCACCCACGGGCTTTCATGCGGCTGATAGCCCGCCGTCCCGTCGCTCACCGCGCCATGGCCATGGGCGTCGTGACCAGCTGCGTCGTGGCCATGCGCGCCATGCCCATGCGCATCATGCGTCGCATGCTGGATATGCTCGCTCTGCTCCCAGCGCGGCTTGCCCCAGAAGGTGAGGAACATCAGCCGCCAGCTGTAGAAGCTGGTCAGCAGCGCCGCGAACACGCCGACATAGAAGGCCATAGCGCCATGGCCACCGGCGGCATAGGCGCTCTCCAGGATCGCATCCTTGGAGAAGAAGCCGGCAAAGCCGATCTCGGTGAAGGGAATGCCCACGCCGGTGATTGCCAGCGTGCCGACCATCATCGTCCAGAAGGTGATCGGGATCTTCTTCCGCAGCCCGCCATAATAGCGCATGTCCTGCTCATGATGCATGGCGTGGATGACCGCGCCGGCGCCGAGGAACAGCAGCGCCTTGAAGAAGGCATGGGTCAGCAGGTGGAACATCGCCGCGCCATAGGCGCCGACACCGGCCGCGAAGAACATATAGCCCAGCTGCGAACAGGTCGAATAGGCGATCACGCGCTTGATGTCGGTCTGGCAGGTGCCGACCGTGGCGGCGAACAGGCAGGTCGCCGCGCCGACAACCGTCACCACCGTCATCGCAACCGCGCTGGTTTCAAACAGCGGCGAGAGGCGGCAGACCATGAACACGCCGGCCGTCACCATGGTGGCGGCGTGGATCAGCGCGGAGACCGGGGTCGGGCCTTCCATCGCGTCCGGCAACCAGGTGTGCAGGCCGAGCTGGGCGGATTTGCCCATCGCGCCGACGAACAGCAGCAGGCACAGCACTGTCATCGTGTCGAACCGGCCGCCGAAGAAGCCGATGGTCGATCCGGCCATCGCCGGTGCCGCCGCCAGAATCTCCGGAATATGGACCGTGCCGAACACCAGATAGACGCCGAAAATGCCGACCATGAAGGCCAGGTCACCCACCCGGTTGACCACGAACGCCTTGATCGCCGCTGCATTAGCACTCGGCTTCTTGAACCAGAAGCCGATCAGCAGATAGGAGGCCAGCCCCACCCCTTCCCAGCCAAAGAACAGCTGGATGAGGTTGTTGGCCGTCACCAGCATCAGCATGGCGAAGGTGAACAGCGAGAGATAGGCGAAGAAGCGCGGCTGATCCGGGTCCTCGTCCATATAGCCCCAGCTATAGAGATGGACGAGCGCCGAGACGCTGTTGACCACCACGAGCATCGTCGCGGTGAGCGTATCGACCCGCAGCGACCAGCTGGAATCGAAGGTTCCCGAACGGACCCAGGTGAACATCTCTTCCACATAGGGCTCGGTCGAGCCCGTCAGGAAGCTGATGAAAATGGGCCATGACAGCGCGCAGGAGAGAAACAGCGCACCGGTCGTGATGACCTTGGCCGGCACATTGCCGATGGCGCGGTTGCCCAGCCCTGCGATGATCGCGGCCAGCAACGGGCCGAAGACGATGATGGAGATCATGATGCCGTGCTCAGCCCTTCATCCGGTTGATGTCGTCGACGGCGATGGTGCCGCGCGCACGGAAATAAATGACGAGAATGGCGAGGCCGACCGCGGCCTCACCGGCCGCGACGGTCAGCACGAACATCGCAAAGACCTGCCCGACCAGATCGCCCAGATAGGCGCTGAAGGCCACCAGATTGATATTCACCGCCAGCAGGATCAGCTCGATCGCCATCAGGATGACGATGATGTTCTTGCGGTTGATGAAAATCCCCAGCACGCCGAGCACGAACAGGATCGCTGCAACGACGAGATAATGTGCGAGACCGATCATGGCTCCACCCCCTCAAGATCCACACCCTGCCCGACGGGCTGATTGATGTTGCGGATCGCGTCCTGCGGACGGCGGCGGTTCTGCCGGTCCACATTTTGCGAGCGCACATTGCCGCGGGTGCGGTGCGTCAGCACGATCGCGCCGATCATCGCCACGAGCAGGACAAGTCCCGCCGCCTCGAACAGGAAGATATAGCGCGTATAGAGCAGCCCGCCGATCGCCTCGATATTGGGCACGGCGTCCGGCATCGGCGCGATCCGCTGGGCAAGGTTCAGCGCGCCGGCCTTCCATGCGCCCACGCCGAGCACCAGCTCGACCAGCAGGATCAGTGCCACCGCACTGCCCAGCGGGAAGTAACTCACAAATCCCGCTCGAAACTGCGCGAAATCGATGTTAAGCATCATCACGACGAACAGGAACAACACCGCGACAGCACCGACATAGACGATGACAAGCAGCATCGCGATAAACTCGGCGCCGAGCAGCAGCATCAGCCCCGCCCCGTTGAAAAAGGCGAGAATGAGCCACAGCACACTGTGAACCGGATTGCGCGCGAGGATCACCATAGTGGCGGATGCCAGCATGATGGTCGCGAACAGATAAAAGGCGAAAGCTTGAACGGTCATCGTCCCCTCATGTTCCTGCCGGGCGCCTTAGCGATAGGGCGCATCGGCGGCAAGGTTTGCCGCGATCGCCCGCTCCCATTTGTCGCCATTGGCGAGCAGTTTCGCCTTGTCATAGATAAGTTCTTCGCGCGTCTCCGTCGCGAATTCGAAATTCGGGCCTTCCACGATCGCGTCGACCGGGCAGGCTTCCTGGCAGAAGCCGCAATAGATGCACTTCACCATGTCGATATCGTAGCGTGTCGTGCGCCGCGAGCCATCGTCGCGCGGCTGCGCCTCGATGGTGATCGCCTGCGCCGGGCACACCGCCTCGCACAGCTTGCACGCGATGCAACGCTCTTCGCCGTTTGGATAGCGACGCAGCGCATGCTCGCCCCGGAACCGCGGCGAAATCGGGTTCTTCTCATAGGGATAGTTGATCGTCGCCTTGGGCTTGAAGAAATACTTCAAGGTCAGCCAGTGCGCGCCGATGAATTCCCAGAGCGTGAAAGATTTGAGGAAATGGATCATGCGCCGCCTCCATAACGGGTGAGCATGAGGAACCCGGAGACCAGGAACACGAAGATCAGCGAAAGCGGCAGGAAAATCTTCCAGCCAAGCCGCATGAGCTGGTCATAGCGGTAGCGGGGCACGGTGGCCTTCACCCAGCTGAACACGAAGAAGAAGAACAGGATCTTGGCGAACAGCCAGAGGATGCCCGGCACATAATAGAGCGGCGCCCAGTCGAGCGGCGGCAGGTAGCCGCCCCAGAACAGGATGGCGTTCAGCGTGCACATCAGCAGCACGTTGGCATATTCGCCCAGCCAGAAGAGCGCGAAGCTCATCGACGAATATTCGGTCTGATAGCCCGCCACCAGCTCGGACTCCGCCTCGGTCAGGTCGAATGGCGTGCGCGCCGTCTCGGCCATCGAGGTGATCAGGAACACGATCGACATCGGGAACAGCAGCAGGTTGAAACCATGGCCGTTCAGCAGGCCATAATAGCCCTTCTGCGTCTCAATGATCGTCGAGAGATTGAAGCTGCCGGACCACAGCACCACGCTGATCAGCACGAACCCCATCGAGACTTCATAGGAGATCATCTGCGCCGAGGCGCGCATCGCCGAGAAGAAGGGATATTTCGAGTTGGACGCCCAGCCCGCGATGATGACGCCATAAACGCCCAGCGAGCTAATCGCGAGAATGTAGAGCAGGCCGACATTGATGTCCGCCAGCACCAGCCCCGCGCTGAACGGAATGACCGCCCAGGCCATCAGCGCCACCGTGAAGGTGATCACCGGCGCCAGCAGGAACAGGCCCTTGTTGGCCGCGCTCGGGATGATCGTCTCTTGCAGGAAGACCTTGAGGCCGTCCGCGAACGACTGGAGCAGGCCGAGCGGGCCGACCACGTTGGGCCCCCGGCGCAGCGCCATCGCCGCCCAGATCTTGCGGTCCGTATAGATGATCATCGCCACGGCCAGCAGCAGCGGCAGCGCGATGACGAGAATATAGATGAGATGCGCCACGAACCAGCCAAAGCCGGTGCCGAGATAGGACTGGATGAAGGCGGTCATTCCGCAGCCTCCGCGAAATCTTCGCCATGGAGCAGCTCGGCCGAGCAGCGCTGCATCGTCGGGCTGGCCCGGCAAATGGCGTTGGTGAGATAGAAATCCTTGATCGGCAGCGCGATCGCACCCTTTTTGGGCTTGGCCGCGAGCTTGGGCGCCTGCCAGCCATAATCGGCCAGCCCTTCAACGCCCAGCGCCGGCACCGCCGCGATCATCGCGCTACGCAGGGCCGCGAAACTGTCGAAAGGCAGCGTCGCGCCCAGCACATCGGAGAGCGCGCGCAGGATCGTCCAGTCCTCGCGCGCATCGCCCGGCGCGAACACGGCCTTGTCGCCGCGCTGCACGCGCCCTTCCGTGTTCACATAGGTGCCAGCCTTCTCGGTATAGGCCGCGCCCGGCAGGATCACGTCGGCGGCATGCGCGCCCTTGTCGCCATGATGGCCGACATAGACCTTGAAGCTGCCCGCGAACTTGTCGAACGGCACATCGTCCGCGCCCATCAGGAACAGCACACGCGGTGCGGCGTCGGCAATCGCATGGACGCCGCCCTTGGTCGCGAACCCCAGCATCAGCCCGCCCATGCGCGCCGCCGCCATATGCACCACGTTGAAGCCGTTCCAGCCCTCACGGACCAGCCCCAGCGTGTCCACCGCAGCCAGCGCCGCGCCGTGCAGGCCGGCCACCGCCAGCGCGCCGCCGCCCATGATCAGCGCCGGACGCTGCGCCGCGCCGAAGGCGTCGAGCACGTCCTTGGGCAGATCGGCCAGCAGCGCGGCATCATCGCCCAGCCACGTCACCTTGTAGGTGAGGTCGACCTCCGGGCCGATCGCGAACACCTTGGCGCCCGCCTTGATCGCCTTGCGGATGCGCGTGTTGATGAGCGGCGCTTCCCAGCGCAGGTTGGTGCCCACCAGCAGGATCGCGTCCGCCGTCTCGATGCCCGCAAGCGTCGAGTTGAAATTCACCGCCGAGAGGCTGGACACGTCATAGTCGAGGCCCGTCTGCCGGCCCTCCAGCATGGTGCCGCCCAGCGCATGCACCAACTCGCGCGCGGCGAACATCGTCTCGCAATCGAGTTGATCGCCGGCAATCGCCGCCACCGAGCCATTCGCGCCCTTGGCCGCGCTGGCGATCGCCGCAAACGCCTCGTCCCAGCTCGCCGCGACCAGCTTGCCATCCTTGCGGATGAACGGCTTGTCGAGCCGCTTGCGGATGAGCCCGTCGACCGCATGGCGGGTCTTGTCGCTCGCCCACTCCTCGTTCACATCGTCGTTCACGCGGGGCAGCGCGCGCAGCACCTGACGGCCCCGGCTGTCGAGGCGGATGTTGGTGCCGACCGCGTCCATCACGTCGATCGCCAGCGTCTTGGTCAGCTCCCACGGCCGCGCTTCAAACGCATAGGGCCGCGAGGTCAGCGCGCCCACCGGGCACAGGTCGACGACATTGCCGGAGAGCTCGCTCTTGGCGGCATGCTCCAGATAGGTAGTGATCTGCATGTCCTCGCCGCGATAGATCGCGCCGATTTCCGGCACGCCGGCTACTTCCTCGGCAAAGCGCACGCAGCGGGTGCACTGGATGCAGCGGGTCATCACCGTCTTGACGACGGGGCCCATATATTTCTCGGTCACGGCGCGCTTATTCTCATGGAAGCGGCTGTCGCCCCGCCCATAAGCCACGGCCTGATCCTGCAAGTCGCACTCGCCGCCCTGATCGCAGATCGGGCAATCGAGCGGATGGTTGATGAGGAGAAACTCCATCACCCCCTCGCGGGCCATCTTCACCATCGCGCTGTCGGTGCGGATGTCCTGCCCGTCCGCCGCCGGCAGCGCGCAGCTCGCCTGCGGCTTGGGCGGCCCCGGCTTCACCTCGACCAGACACATGCGGCAGTTGCCGGCAATGGACAGCCGCTCATGATAGCAGAAGCGCGGGATTTCCTTGCCCGCCAGCTCGCACGCCTGCAGCACGGTCGCGCCGGCAGGAACCTCAATTTCAATACCGTCTACGGTCACTTTAGGCATATTAGCGCGAAGCCTCCGCCGAAATCGATTGTCCGGCCTCAACCTCGCGATAAAGCGCTTCGGCGAGAATGGCGGATAGCACCGATTTGTTGAATGTCACGTTGGCACCGGCCGGAAAGCATGGTCCGAGCTGCGGCTGCAACGTTGTGAGCGCGGCTTTCTCCGTCTGGCTTGCCGGTGGCGCCAGCACGAATGCACGGACGCTGGAAGCATCTGCTCGGGCAACGCAGTCCGCAAAATCCATCAGAATAAGGTAACGAATCGCGTCCGGTGATGTCTTGTCATCTAGATAGCCGGTATAATCGACCGGCTCATCGGGGAACCTGAGCGCACTGGCCGCGAAATTCTGCGCATAAACGGACCGAAAGATCGCCCCTCGCAGAAGCTCATAGGGCATCCTGAGATTAGCGTTCCAAAGACACTCCGATGTCGCAAGGTCGTTGACGATCTTGCCCGACTCCGCGCTTCGGAACGTCGCTGCCAGATAGCGCTGCGTCTGCTTCTTGTCCGTGCGCACAATACAATCGGCGAACTGACTAACAGTCATGCGTGCCTTATCGGCATCAGACATCGACACATTATCGGGCACCTTCGCAGGCGCGGGCCGACCGATCCGCGTCCCGGTAGGCGCATAGATGTTCCCCTGAGCCAACGCCGGCATCGCCAGAACCATTGCCCCAATGACCGCAGGGCCAACGAGAGCGAGTCTCATTCAGCCGCCTCCATCATAGGAGCGTCCCCACGTTTGACCGCGATGCGGCGCTCGATTTCCGGCCGGAAATGCCGGATCAGACCCTGGATCGGCCAGGCCGCCGCGTCGCCGAGCGCGCAGATGGTGTGGCCTTCGACCTGCTTGGTGACCTGGAGGAGCATGTCGATCTCCTCCACTTCGGCGTCGCCCCGCACGAGCCGTTCCATGACGCGCCACATCCAGCCCGTGCCTTCGCGGCACGGCGTGCACTGGCCGCAGCTCTCATGCTTGTAGAAATAGGAAAGCCGCGCGATCGCCCGCACGATGTCGGTCGACTTGTCCATCACGATCACGCCGGCCGTGCCCAGGCCCGAGCCCACCGCACGCAGGCCGTCGAAATCCATCGGCGCGTCCATGATCTCCGCCGCCGGCACCAGCGGCACCGAGGAGCCGCCCGGGATCACCGCCAGCAGGTTGTCCCACCCGCCGCGAATGCCGCCGCAATGGCGCTCGATCAGCTCGCGGAACGGGATCGACATGCTTTCCTCGACCACGCAGGGCCGGTTCACATGGCCGCTGATCTGGAAGAGCTTGGTGCCCTTGTTGTTCTCGCGTCCGAAACCGGCGAACCACGCCGCCCCGCGCCGCAGGATCGTCGGCGCAACCGCGATGCTCTCGACATTGTTGACCGTGGTCGGGCAGCCATACAGCCCCGCGCCGGCCGGGAATGGCGGCTTGAGGCGCGGCTGGCCCTTCTTGCCTTCCAGGCTCTCGATCATCGCGGTTTCTTCGCCGCAAATATAGGCGCCCGCGCCGCGATGGACGAACACGTCGAAATCATAGCCCGACTTGCAGGCATTCTTGCCGATCAGCCCGGCCGCATAGGCCTCGTTGATCGCGGCCTCCAGCACCTTGGCTTCCTGGATATATTCGCCGCGAATATAGATATACGCCGCCCGCGCCCGCATCGCGAAGCCGGCGACCAGCGCGCCTTCGATCAGCTTGTGCGGATCATGGCGGATGATCTCGCGGTCCTTGCACGAGCCCGGCTCGGACTCGTCGGCATTGATGACGAGGAAGCTCGGTCGCCCGTCGCGGCTTTCCTTGGGCATGAAGCTCCACTTCATGCCGGTCGGGAAGCCGGCGCCGCCACGGCCGCGCAGGCCGGAGGCCTTCATCGTGTCGATGATCTGGTCCTGGCCCAGTTCGAGCAGCTTCTTGGTCTCATCCCAGTCGCCGCGCTTGCGCGCCGCGTCCAGGTTCCACGGCTGATAGCCATAGAGGTTGGTGAAGATGCGGTCCTTGTCCGCAAGCGGGCCGACGAACGCCGGCGGCGCGGATGGCGTGGTCGCGTCGGCCATTACCATTCCCCCCGATAATCATGATTTTCGGTCATCATCGCCGCCAGATTGGTCGGTTCGCCGACCGGCTCGACGGTGTGCCGCCCCGGCTCCTGCGTGCCGGTCTTGGGCTGACGGCCCGCCGCCAGCTCATCGAGGATATAGTCGAGCCGCTCGGCCGTCAGATCCTCATAATTATCATCATTGATCTGCACCACCGCGCCGGAGGCGCAATTGCCGATGCACTCGATCTCGCTGAGCGTGAACAGCCCGTCGGCCGTCGTCGCGCGCTTCTTCATGCCGCGCTTGTAGCAGGTCTCGAGCAGATCGTCGGAGCCGCGCAGCATGCACGGCGTGGTGCCGCACACCTGCACATGGAAGCGCCCCACCGGCACCATGTTGAACATGCCGAAGAAGGTCACGACCTCGTAAACCCGCATATAGGGCATATCGAGCTGCTGCGCGACATATTCGATCACCGGCACGGGCAGCCAGCCCTGCGTGTTCGTCTGCTCGCCAACCTGCCGCTGGGCAAGATCGAGCAGGCCGAGCACGGCGCTGGCCTGCCGGCCTTCGGGATAATGCGAGATCAGCTCTTTCGCGCGCGCCATATTGGCCGACGTGAAGGCGAAATCGCCCCACTGCGCGCGGACAGCCGCTTCGTCAGGAATCTGGGGTGCGTCAGCCATTTATCGAATGAACTCCACGCGCGACACCTTGTCGCCCTCGAATGAATAGATTGCCAGCACCTCGAACTGCTCGCCATCCGGCGCGCGCGAGACGGCCTCGTGCAGCATCACGGTCGAGCCGAGGCACTTGCTGTCCAGGATCGTGACCCGGTTCTGCGGATATTGCGCGAACATCGCCGCCAGCCCCGCACGAACGCCTTCGCCGCCCTCGCGCAGCACCGCGCCGCGATAGCCGGCCTCGCAGGCATCCGGCGTCATCAGCGCGACATAGGCATCGGCGTCCTGCCGGTTATAGCGCGCGATCATCTCCTGCGCGATGGCGATGCGCTCGGCCGCCGTCACCGGTCGGACTCCCCGAACACGATGTCCATGGCGCTCAGCACCGCCGTGATATCGGCGAGCATATGGCCCTTCATCAGAAAGTCCGTCGCCTGCAGATGGCTGAACGCGGTCGGGCGGATCTTGCAGCGATAGGGCTTGTTGGAGCCGTCGCTCACCAGATAGACGCCGAACTCGCCCTTGGGGCTCTCCGTCCCGACATAGACTTCGCCGGCGGGCACATGGAAGCCCTCCGTGTAGAGCTTGAAGTGGTGGATGAGCGCTTCCATCGACTGCTTCATCTCGCCGCGCTTGGGCGGCACGACCTTGCGATCGAGCGAGGCCACCGGCCCCTCCGGCATCTCGTTGAGGCACTGCTTCATGATCCGCGCGGACTGGCGGACCTCCTCCACGCGCACCATGAACCGGTCATAGCAGTCATAGCGAGTGCCCACTGGCACGTCGAATTCCATGCGGTCATACACATCATAGGGCTGCGACTTGCGCAGATCCCAGGCGATGCCCGAGGCCCGGAGCATCGGCCCCGAGAAGCCCCATTTCAGCGCATCTTCCTTCGAGCAGATCGCGATATCGACGTTGCGCTGCTTGAAGATGCGGTTGTCCGCCACCAGGCTGATCGCATCCTCGAACAGGCGCGGCAGGCGCGTGTCGAGCCAGTCGGCCATGTCGGTCAGCAGCTTGAGCGGCACATCCTGATGCACGCCGCCCGGCCGGAAATAGGCACTGTGCATGCGCGCGCCGGAGGCCCGCTCGAAGAAGTTGAGGCAATCCTCGCGCAGCTCGAACACCCACAGGTTGGGCGTCATCGCGCCCACGTCCATCATGTGCGCGCCCAGGTTGAGCATATGGTTGCAGATGCGCGTCAGCTCCGCGAACAGCACGCGCAGATACTGCCCCCGCAGCGGCACCTCAAGGTTCAGCAGCTTCTCGATCGCGAGCACATAGCTATGCTCCTGCGCCAGCGGCGAGCAGTAATCGAGCCGATCGAAATAGGGCAGCGCCTGCAGATAGGTCTTATATTCGATCAGCTTCTCGGTGCCGCGGTGCAGCAGGCCGATATGCGGATCGCACCGCTCGACGATCTCGCCCTCCAGTTCCATGACGAGGCGCAGCACGCCGTGCGCCGCAGGGTGCTGCGGGCCGAAGTTGATCGTGTAATTCTGGATCGTGACATCACCCGGCGCGGGATCGGCCGCGTCGGTCAGATGGTCCAGCTTTTCGAGATAATCGGACATCAGGCATCACCCTCGGTCGACTTGGGCTTGCGCGCCCGGACGGCCTTCGGCTTGGCCGGCGCGGCAGCACTGGCGGGCTTCACCGCTTCAGCCTCGGCCTTCTTCGCCCGGCTCGGTTTGGCGGCCTCCTTGTTGGCCGGCTCGCCGGCGCCGGTATCGGCCGCCTTCTGCGTCACCTTGGGGGTGGGCGCAGGCGCGGCAGGCGGCGTGGGCGCACCCGGTGCCACCTTCTCATCGCCGGGCAGCACATATTGCGCGCCTTCCCACGGACTCATGAAATCGAAGCTGCGGAAATCCTGCGCGAGCCGCACGGGCTCGTATACCACGCGCTTCTGCTCCTCGGAATAGCGCAGCTCGACATAGCCGGTCAGCGGAAAATCCTTGCGGAACGGATGCCCGCGGAAGCCATAATCGGTGAGGATGCGCCGCAGGTCGGCATTGCCCGCGAAGAGCACACCATACATGTCGAACACCTCGCGCTCCAGCCAGCCGGCCACCGGCCACAGATGGGTGACGGTCGGCACCGGGTGGTCCTCATCGGTCTGCACCTTCACGCGCAGGCGATGATTCTTCGTGACGCTCAGCAGATGGTAGCAGACCTCGAACCGCTCGGCCCGCTCGGGATAATCCACCCCGGCAATTTCCATCAGCTGCTGATAGGCCAGCCGATCCCGCAATGCCTCCATCGCACCGGCCAGCGCCTCGCGCGTCACCGTCACGGACAGTTCGCCATAGGCATCGACAATTTCGACCACATCGCGCCCGAGCAAATCCCGGATGACATCGGCCAACCCGTCGATCTGTGCGATCCGGGGCGCGCTGTGCAACACTGCGTCGTTCATCTCTCGACCGTCCCGATCCGGCGGATTTTCCGCTGCAACTGCATCACGCCATAGAGCAGCGCCTCCGCGGTCGGCGGGCAGCCCGGCACATAGATGTCGACCGGCACGATCCGGTCGCAGCCGCGCACGACGCTGTAGCTATAATGATAATAGCCACCGCCATTGGCGCAGGAGCCCATCGAAATCACATATTTCGGCTCGCTCATCTGGTCATAGACCTTGCGCAGCGCCGGGGCCATCTTGTTGCACAGCGTGCCGGCGACGATCATCACGTCGCTCTGGCGCGGCGATGCCCGCGGCGCGGCGCCGAAGCGCTCCATGTCATAGCGCGGCATGTTCACATGGATCATCTCGACCGCGCAGCAGGCGAGGCCGAAGGTCATCCACCAGAGCGAGCCGGTGCGCGCCCACTGGAACAATTCCTCCGTCGAGGTGACAAGAAAGCCCTTATCGCCAACCTCACCGGTCAGCGCCGAGAAAAACTCAGGGTCGGGCTGGGTTCCGGCCGCCGGCGCGCCAAGCACGCCGGGGCGCTCAAGCTCTACTCCCAATCGAGGGCTCCCTTCTTCCAGGCATAGGCCAGGCCGAGCACAAGCTCGCCGATGAACACCATCATGGTGCCCCAGCCCAGCCAGCCAATCTCACCAAGGCTGACCGACCATGGAAACAGGAAGGCCGCCTCCAGATCGAAAATGATGAACAAAATCGCCACGAGATAGAAGCGCACGTCAAACTGGCTGCGCGTACCCTCAAAGGCGGGGAAGCCGCACTCATACTCGCTCAGCTTCTCGGCGTCCGGCTTGTGCGTGCCCGTCAGCCGGCCGACAGCCATCGGCAGAAACAGGAACGCGCAGGACAGCGCCAGCGCCACCGCCAGGAACAGCAGGATCGGCAAATATTCCGACAGATCAGCCAATTTTCGTCCTCAAGGATCGCTAACTCGTGTCGGCGGGCTTTAGGACTGCGGCCCCCACGAAGCAACCCTTGGCGCGGTGAGAATGAATCGCAACAGGGCATGCGCCGCCGACAACTCCCGCACCCCTGGCCGTCCGTGAAATTGCGACGAGTCGTTTGCCGCACCCCCTTTTCCACCCGATTCCACTCTTGCAAATGCCTCGCAACAGCGCTACTTGGGCCGTCATGTTAGTCTGCATCTGCAACGCCATATCGGAAGATGAGCTGCGCAACATTGCGCGTCAGGGCATCAGCGATCCGGAAAAGGCCTATGCCGCCCTTGGCAAGCGTCCCAATTGTGGGACCTGCCTCGACCATGCCGATGATATCCTGTTCGCCGAGCAGCGGCGCCAGACCAGCACCCACCCACCCGTCACCCGGCAGCCCCCCGCTTTCGCCAGCGCCTGAGCGCGGCCCCGCACGACTGCCTTGCTGCGCATGCATCGCAGCCGCGCGCACTGTATGCGCGATTGAGAGCCATTCTCCCTCGAAACTGCGAGACGTTCGCGCGTGAATAGTCAGTCCGGATGGGCTATAGTCTGCCGGTGTTTCAATTCATGCGGAGTATGTGCCATGAAGGGTGACGACAAGGTCATCGAGTTTCTTAATATTGCCCTCAAGAATGAATTGACGGCAATTAACCAGTATTTCCTGCACTACCGCATTCTTCATCACTGGGGCATCGCCCGGCTGGCCAAGTTTGAGTATGAAGAGTCCATCGATGAGATGAAGCATGCGGACAAGCTCGCCGAGCGAATCCTGTTTCTCGATGGCCTGCCCAATTTCCAGCTGCTGGGCCGCTTGCGCATCGGCCAGACGGTCGAGGAGATCCTCAAGGCCGATCTGGAACTGGAAATGGAGGCGCTGCCCCCGCTGCGCGATGCGATCGCCTATTGTGAGTCGATCCGCGACTATGTCAGCCGCGACCTCTTCCAGCAGATCCTCGACAGCGAGGAAGAGCATGTCGACACGCTGGAGACCCAGTTCGAGATGATCGAGCGCATGGGCCTGCAAAATTACGTCCAGCTCAACAGCGAGCCCGTCGAGGGCTGAGCGAAGGCGGGGCTCCGGCCCCGCCCGATCCTCGCCATCCGCGAGATCAGGCGTCAGCGTGGCAAGAGCCCGCGCCCCTTGTCCCGGTCGGCCCGCGGCCCTGCCGCGCCGGCAAGGCGAACGACATCGGGGCATGCCAGCGCTGTGCCGACATGCCCCGATCTGTTGCTATCCAACCGAAAATTCCCAACCGAAATTTCAGCGCATTCGACCTGACCGCTGATGGCCATTGCCTCGGACAAGGCGGCCGCAACCAGTCCGTCCCTTTGCGCCCGGCGCCATGACGCGCCAGCGCCGGCAATCAGCGCAGCGCGCCGGCTACCAGCTTGTGCAGTCGACTGTGGATCACGTCGTTGCCGGCCAGCACCTCGCGCCGCTCGACCGGCTCATTGCCGCCCCGGAAATCGGTGACGAAACCGCCGGCCTCGCGCACCAGCAAAATGCCGGCCTGCACGTCCCAGGGCTGGAGCCCGCTTTCCCAGAAGCCGTCATAGCGGCCCGACGCCACCCAGGCGAGATCGAGCGACGCCGCGCCAAAGCGGCGAATCCCCGCCACGGACGGCGCCACCGCGCCGAAAATCCGGCTCCACTGCCCCATGTCGCCATGACCGAGGAAGGGAATGCCCGTCGCAATCACCGCCTCGCCCAGGTCGCGCCGCGCGGACACGCGCAGCCGCTGGTCATGCCGCCACGCCCCGCGCGACTTCTCGGCCCAATAGCTCTCATCGGTGATCGGCTGATAGACGAGCCCAGTCGTCACCTCGCCCCAGCCCTTGCCGTCGCGCCGAGGCTCCTGCACCGCGATGGAGATCGCGAAATGCGGGATGCCGTGGAGGAAGTTGGTGGTGCCATCGAGCGGATCGATCACCCAGCGCGGCTTGTCCGGATCGCCGGCAATCTCGCCGCCTTCCTCCAGCAGAAAGCCCCAGTCCGGCCGGGCCTTCTGCAGCTCGGTGACGAGCGTCTGCTCGGCCTTCCTGTCGGCGACGGAGACGAAGTCCGCCGGCCCCTTGCGGCTGACCTGGAGATGCTGAACCTCGCCGAAATCGCGGCGCAGCTGCGGCGCCACCTTGCGAGCGGCACGCTCGACCACGGTGAGCAGACCTGAATGGGATACCATAAGTTTTTCTCCTCTTCCGCGCGGAAGAGTCCTAGCAAAAGGGTTTATTTCTTCGCCGGCGCCTGTCCGGGCCGAACGCCGCACACGGCCGCCATGGCGCTGATCACATGGTTATGGTCCGCCTTGTCCAGCTTCCGGTCGGTCAGCAGCTTGTCGGTGTTCGTGCTGATCTGGCTGAACGTGTTGGCATAGATGCAGGCGAACAGCGCCGATTTCACCACTTCGGGGATCTTGTCCGATTGCAAGGCGCTCAGAAACACCCGGAAGTTGCTCGCCGCCCGGTCAATCTCCGCCTTGCTCGGCACGGCGGCCGGCGGCGTGGATTTCGCCTGCGCCAGCGCGCTCGCCGGGATCGCCCCGGCCAGCGCGCAAGCGAGCAGGATGGACAGGCGTGCCATCACTCGGCGCGCTTCACATAGGCCCGCTCATACACATCGACGATGATGCGCGTGCCGGATGTGATGTGCGGCGGCACCATGACGCGCACGCCATTATCGAGGATCGCGGGCTTGTAACTGGCCGAGGCGGTCTGCCCCTTCACCACCGCGTCCGCCTCGACCACGGTCGCCTCGACCGTTTCGGGCAGCTGCACGCTGATCGGCCGCTCGTCATACATTTCGAGCAGCACCATCATGCCATCCTGCAGGAAAGCCGTGGCATCGCCCACCAGATCGGCGGGCAGATTGATCTGGTCGTACGTCTCCGTA